>TBL_comb47_HYPODRAFT_10000212_pt1 | contig 74988 bp, 69 predicted proteins | sample TroBogypolimnion_40_FD_10682 | JGI IMG/M metagenome (IMG submission 10682) | reverse complement strand
CTTTAACGTAATAGTGATAAAAATAGTAACGGTACGGCTATTAATGCGGCCCAGAACCAGCCGTCGGAGTAAAATGGCTTTTCAACGATCCTGTCTTTAATTTCAATATTAGTGATTTCCTTAACTTGTTCCTTAACCAGATTGTCAATTTCCATTTTCCATGAACTTCTTACGGAATCCTTATCCATTCTTGCATTGTGAACAACCTTATAATTAACCGAATCTTTCATTCCTGAAAGGCTGTCTGTAAAAGAAGAAAAACTTTTTGCATAAGAGATGTCATGCTTTCTATTTTCCGGTACAGGGGAAATGCCGGCAGCACTATCAGGCGCCGGCAATTTTATATATTTGATCTCAGTAACCTTTACAGGCACTTTCTTCTCGACTACAAGAGTCTTTGTTTCCCCATTAATTACTTTTACCGATGGAGCTATCCACTGACTTACCGCAAAACCGATTACACCCCCTGCTGCGAGAAAAATAAATATTACTATGAGAAATAATTTATTGCTCATTGTTTTACTGTGCCGCCTGTAACGTTAGAATCTTTAGCTGCGAGGCCCAGCATAATCCCTCCGGCTCCCTGCAATATTAATCCGAAATATTTAAGATCTTCCGATTGTGAAATTGCAAGCCCGACCGTCATTAATAGTCCGCCTATTGTTGTTTTCCAGTTTTTCATTTTTACTCCTTTGGTTTTTTATTTAGAAATTATTAAAAGTTTTAATTTACTTTTAATGTTCCCCCTTTTGTGCCTTCTGTATCTGTTTCATCGCCTCCTTTATCTGCACCGAATTCAAATGCGAAATCATATATGGGAATATCTGCACCATAAGATATTTTGATAATTCTGTCGTCATCATTATTCTTGAATTCTGATTTCTGTGCTAAAACTCCCGGGGCAAAACTGAATGCGTCATAATAAACTCCGCCGTTTGATTCCTGCCACAGAAATGAAGGGCTTATTCCTTTTCCTCTCTGCGAAATTAACTTTGCTGCCGAAGCATCCCTTGTTTCTAATTCGATTGTTACGGTTAGATAATCGACAAATGAAGAATTATAAATGCTCTTTTTACCGCTTGTCTTAATTGTAATTTTTTTAGATTCAAAATCGCGGTTGCTGCAAATCACTGAGGCTGCCGGCGATTCAACTTTTAGTGTAAATGGAGAACGGTATTTAGAATAGTCTATTCCTTCTTCATTTGTTAAACCCATAAATAAAATTCCCTGCAATATTTCAACCGGTGCAAGCAATGTGTCCATAACGTCTTTTGGAAATGCTCTTTCCAGTGTTACTTTAATGCTTCTTTTATCATTGGAATATTCAAGTTCAAAATCGAGCCCGAGTGAATTTTCTCCAATAAAGCGGTAAATATCCCCTTCAGATGATGCGTTCTGCTTAGCCGTTGTAATCTGTGCATCACAATTATGGTTTGTAAAATTGATAAGCTTTTTAAGCATTCCTAATGAAGGCTGCAGTGTTTCAGTTTCAATTTTTACATCATCCATATTCGGCAGCTCCCTGTTACGGTAATCTTTAACCGATTTATAGGGAGAAATATCCATTGTACACTTTGTGCGCAGCCCCATAGCAAGTAAATTTGCAGGTGATGACGCCATCGTACCAAGATCGCATAAGACTAATTGTTTTATTCCTGCCCTGCTCATTATTAAACCTCTTAATTAGTTTTCTTTATAATTTGTTTTAATGTCAATTAATATTTTTGCCCCGTAACATTTTGCACTGCCTACTATTACCTCGCCGGTGACTATCTCATCAGGAATTATTCTTAAACGGTGGTCATTCAATCCGGATAGAAGTTCAATTGCTCCTTCAGCTATTTGCATTGCCCTGAAAGTATATACATCCCTTTTTTCTTTTCCCGCCCCGGTAACACAAAACAGAGAAAGTGAATGGATATATTCATATGCGTATCCCTGGGGATTTGTGACTAACTTCGATTTATCCTGTTCAATTAGAATAAACGGGAGTTTGTTTTCAAGCTGTGCAAAAGGATCTTTTTCTACGCAAATTTTATATAATGGAAAGTTCTTATCTTGCGTCCCGGCAATCAAACTGTTTTCGATTATGTTTATTGTATCAATTATATTCATGATAACGGCTGATAATTATTTATTAAATTCTTAATTTCAATGCATGACTGTTTGTATGCATATTTAAATGCCTCGTAATATCTTTTCGATAAGCTAATTGATTTTATTTTGATCCCTTTATCGGGGTTATATGCATTGACAGGGTTATTAGCATAGATAACTGCTTTCCATCTTCTGCTGGTGAATGAAATCCGCTTAACCGGACTCCACATAAAATTCTTTTCCCTTTCCCGGAAATGTTTTGAAAACACTTTTTTCCTCGGTTCATGCGGAGGGAGCTCAAATGTTTTTGTTATTTCTAACTCAAGGCTGTTTTCATCTTTGCCTTGAATGGTTTCCCATTCCGATGCGTTGTCTTTCAGCGGAGGATATTTTGCAAATGATGCATCAAGTATATTTTCTGCTTCCCTGATTATTCCGGAAATGTTGTCATATAGACTTTTCTTAATGCCGGTAAATATATTTGCATCCATTAAAGAGCTCCCAAATAAAGATTGCCGGTATCAATTGAACTGCCAGTTTTTCCCTCATTTGCTTTTTCTGTTATATAGGGCTGTAAAAAGAGAATTCCGGTGGAGCGGAAATAATTGCTCAAATCATTCACGTCGTTTCTAGATAACAGTTCGCTTCTTGATTGGTCCCACCCTTTAATTTGTACTATACCGCTTCCTTGTGTCTCAATATTCAATGAATGAACCGCATAAGACATTGCAAGGTAGATTATTCCTTTTTTTATTTCACTGAAAATCTTTTTTTCATTTTCTAGTGAAGAAGATTCATAACTCTCTGCTTTTCCATACATCTCCTCCCCAAGAATTCTTTTTGCTTCAATCTCAGCGGAACTGATATGAGGTTCCAGAATTGCGGGATCGGTTTGCTTTCCCAAATTTGCTTCCAGTATTAAATCTTCTGCCGATATTAATGACATCACACGCCTGCTTTTTATTTAATAATTCATTCCTAAGTGAAACCGCCGCGCCATGGCGGCGCGGCGTTCTGCGTTAGCGGCTAATACCGCTGTTACGTTTCACTGTTACTTTGAACCCAGCACAATCATATCCCCTACAACATAATTGAAATCGACTTTTGCGCTTACTGTGTACTCAACTATTCTTTTTCTTTCCTGTATCTGCTTTCCTATTCTTATATCCCTGCCTATGCCAATAGCAAGATTCTGATATTTGGTCAGCATAATCTTAGGAGTTGTGCTTCCGGGGAGGAATGGAACCGGGCATACATCTATTCCATTGTACTGTGCACCTCTGTATTGTGTAAGCATTGCATCACCGAGAGCCGTATTTCTGGTAGATAAATCGGATCTGTATGATTCTTCTACATCCGGGGAAACAAGAAAGCATAATTCTTTCGGATTGTTTTTCCATTTGTTAGGAAGGAGAGCAAGCATATTCTTAAAAATGTCCTTATATGTAGGAGTTCCTGTAATTGTGTAAGGATGGATTGTATTATCCGCGCCTGAGAGTTTTATATAACCGTCATTAATCTGGATAAACGGATCTGTGCTTGCTTCATCGCCGTTGAATGCAAGATCAAGCAAGTCATTTCTAAAAGCTTTGGCAAAAACATTATTGATTAATTCTTCTGCATTCTCTTTCTGAATATTTTCTTCAAGAAATGAAAATGTAATATCGTAAGGCAATATTACTTCTTGCGACACAAGTGATTTTGGTGCAATTGAAATAGTCTGTGTAAATCCCGGATCAGTGCCTTCATCTGCTTTGCGCATTACCCTGCTTGCAATACCTACGGTATTTAACTGGTAGGTTTTTGATGACATTGTGACTGTCTGTATCTTCTGCATAAACTGATCCTGAGCAACAACAGTATCAATAAATTTATCGGCTTGCTCTGCGTTTAACTGTCCGCCGGTTGCGGTTGCAATAACTGATTTGGATAATAATTCCAATACTTCTTCCTGTTTCACTTTATTTCTCCTCTTATAAATTGTTAATTATGTCCAGATTTTTATTTTATCCTGCGGGGTTCTATTCTCTTTTTTAATCTGACTGCTGCACGGGGTTCCATTTTCTATCTTTTCCAACCGGCAGATTAATTCGCGGTTCATTTTTTCAAGCACTGCTAATTTATCAGCAAGGGCATTAATCGCATTTTCAGTTAAAGAGTCTTTTTCCGTTCCTGCATTTTCCTTTGGAGCTTCAAACCATTCGTTAATTGATTTCATGGTCAATTCATTCTGCTGTTTTTCCGCTTCTTCAATAATTGCCAGTCCTGCTAATGAAATACCGGTTAATTCATTATTTTTTACTGCCTGCCAGGTTTCTTCATTTTCCACTTTTATGCCTACAGCCCAGCTTCCTTCCGGTTCTCCGGGGAATACATTATCATTTTCTTTTACAATCCAGCTTTCTGCTACAAAACCTTCATCGGGAATAAAGTCATGCTGTTTATCCACATTGTTGGTTCTTGCGCATTTCATGAAATTGTATGCAGCTTCCTTAATTACATCTGCTGATGCGCTGTCCCCCTGTGCATCAGTTTCATCGGGGGAATAAACAATGCAGAATACAAGCTTCTGCTCTTCATCAAATTTCTTAATAGGAATATCTTTCTCGAATGCCGAAGCATTTCCCGTATTGTTCTTGAAGATTAATTTTTTTCTGTTTGCGCCCCTATCCACAAGTGAAATAAAATTAACATCAATCTTTTTAAGTTTTCTCAAGGCTTTCTCCTTTCTTAAATCTTTTCAAATCTCTGGTGCCAAAAGTATAAGATGAGAGGGAGTTTGTCATCCTAATTATTCAGGGGATATTTTTTCTTTTTATAAAAGTATTTTCTTTGAAATAATATTAGTATGTTAAGACATGAAACTTAGAACAAAACGGTTAACTTTAATTTCGGGAGATGCAGAACATCTTCGCACAGAAATGGAATCTCCTGAAAAACTTGGAGTACTTCTTAATACTGCTGTCCCGGAAGGCTGGCCTCCCGGTGAATATGACAGGCATGCACAGGAATATTTTTATGAACTTCTTAACACAAGCGGTAAGGAATTAAAAGGCTGGCTTATCTGGTACATTATTCTAAACGAGAATGAAGAGAGAGGCTCTACGCTAATTGCGGCCGGGGGTTTTTATGGCCCGCCGAACGATAAAGGAGAAGTAGAAATCGGGTATTCTGTTGTAACTGCTTACCAAGGGAAAGGATTTGGTACGGAGCTTGCGGATGGGCTTATTAAATATGCGTTTAATGACGGCAGGGTAAATAAAGTAGTTGCTCATACATCAATGTCTAATGTTGCATCCTGCAAAGTACTTGAAAAACTTGGATTCACTTATGTAGGCGAAGGGAAAGAAGAAGGCAGCATCAGGTTTGAACTGAATAAATTAAGCTGAGTATTATATATATTTGATTTTATAAACTTTATTGAATAAAATATTTTTTTGTGTCTCGATAAATATATTATTTTTTAAATACTCAGGCATGCTTCCATGCCTGAGTCTAATTATTCTGGCTAAGTTAAAATAGCATGTCTATTTCTATCAATAATTTATAACCATTTATTCAACATTAAAAGAACAATTACTAATATGAATAAAAAGACCAGGCTATAAACGACCATCCGAAATATAATTTTGTTACCTGAGAAAAAGACATATTTATGTAAAAAACCAACAAACACACCAATTAAAATGCACCTTATAACTGAGATTAAAATATTGCTTTGTTCCCATTGGAATATCCACGCGAATATAAACCAAAGCATCGTTATTAAAACAGAATAGTAAAGCATTAAATATATAATATTTGAATTCAGTTTTATGCTTATTGTTTTAAGAATATTATTAGTGTTATTTTTCATAGTTTCACATTCCATAGTTTAATAATTCGAGAATATATAGTCGTAAATGTAATTATAAATATCATCACCATATTCGTCCCATAAATATTCAATATATTCAAGAACGGCCATTGCGAAAGATGCTCCCAAGGCAGCACCACCTACACAAGCAAAGTAACCGACCGTTGCACCTATACATGGAATTACGGCCCCCACAGCAGCAACTATATCTGCTTCAATAATTTCTTTAAGCCCCATTTGCTGCATCTTGACTGATTTTATTTTTTTAGTTTTATCTATTTGCTTTTGTATGTTTGAAATATCATGCTGATTCCAAAATGCTGTTGAACTCATCATAACGGAAGATGCTGACAATATAGGCTGCGTTTCTTGGTACTCAAGGTTTAAGGATACATCATAATTAAATTCATTCAAGGAATCTTTCATTGCCTGTACATTTGAATATTCTTTATCAAATATTAAAAATAATCTAGTTAAATAATTAATTTGATTATTAGAATATCCTAATGATTTAAGATCATCATGAGTAATATTATTATACATCTTATTTGAAGCAAAAGTTATTGATTTACTATAAATATCCTCATTGATAACAATATTCTTCGCTCTTAAAAAATTGTTCATTGCTAAGTTAGTGTATTCTTTAAAATCTTTTTTGTTTTTTATATGTGATAAATTTCTTTTTAAATATTTAAAACATGAATCAAGCCCTTCGTTATGCAAATCGCCAATAGTTGATAACGAGTTATTACAATAAAATGGGGACTTATTAATATCCGTATTTTCATTTTGAATAGGACTTACAAGCTCGTTCTGTTTACAAGTTACAAATAATTGTGATAAGATTATTAAAATTGAAATGCATATAAAATGCATATAAATCATAGGTTTTTTCCCTATTAACTGCATACCAACCTCCGTTATTTTATTATTTGTAGAATATTTGCAATATTTTCCAGTGCTGAATTTATTTTAGTAAAATAATTATTAAAAGTCAAGTAATTTATTAAATGCCAGTTGAAAAATATAAATTTAGAATTTTATACGAAGGTTACTTTAGGGTTATATAATTTGGATTGGTTTACTGCCCTGTCTGTACACTGTTGAATAATAAAAGAATTTCTATTAAATTTTCTGGAGCCGGATATAAAAGCTTCGGCCCGGGTTGTAAAAACTCCCATTACTTTACAATCTTTTATAATAAGATACTTACCTGGGTAATCTTTATAAAATTTATCCCTGTTGCATGTAAAGTATTTTAATTCTTTTTCTAATTGCGGATTCATAACATTCTAAATGTTTTAATTTATACTTTATTATCGGCTGAAATATGCCGGAGTTGAATAATTATACTTACTATTCATTGATAAGCATAATTTTTAATCCTCACTTTTTAGGCATATTTCATCAAACAAAAATTATGTTAGCCGCCTTTTGATAAATTAAGACCCGAACTCTATTCCCCTGACCCCCTTTCTCCCTGCAAGCGTGATCTGCGACTTAAAAATGGAGTGGGGGCCGCGTACTAATTCCTTTCCCGGTAAATCTGTTATTTAGCAACAAGAAAAAATTAAATAATTCAAATGAGAACAAAATTTTGTTTTTCGTCACTCCTTTCTCTTCTCAAGAGAAAGGAGACGGAGGATAGAGTTCAGCAATGCAGCTTAATCACTCATTTGTTAAAATCCAAATAATTATCTTAACCACACAGCGTCGCGGAATGGTCCGCGACGGCTTTATGTTCCTAACAAACTAAATTACTATTTTTTCACTGCCGGGTAACCTAGTTCTTCCCTTATTTCTTCCGAGGTCAGCACTTTTTTCCCTTCAGAGTCCTGTATGCTCATTATTGTTTCATAGAATTTGGCATCATCAACGGCATCCGAGATTTCAAACAAACCGAATTTAAGCTTCCATTTAGTATTTTCAGGAAACGCTTCTTTCAATATAAAATTATTAAAAATAAATTCGATTTCATTCTGGCGCGGTTTTATTACAATATCGCGGAACATTCTCATTTGTTCCTTTACTTCAGATGTAGTACCAAGCTGTCCTGCAGTTGTAATGCCTACAAGGCGCGGAGGCACACCATGTGCAGCAATAATTTCTTCTTTTATATCTTTGCGTAATTCAAGATATGAACCTTCCTTCGTTTCTGCAGAAACTTTGTGCACATCGATCCCTACATCATTCCTGTTTTTATCTTCCACTTCAAGCAGGAGTGACTTGCCTGCATTATCGAGCCCGGTAAAATTATTGGTGAAGAAATCCTTTATATCTTTCTTTGCATTACTCCCGAATGATGCGCCTATAACTGTTATGATATGTTCAAGCACCATGTTATTATCAAAGCGCTTGATGTTAAATTTTACAGCAGACCTGTCCAGTACAATTGCTGCAAGAGAGGAAATATAATCAGGCACACCAAAGAAAATAGATTTAGGATGATAGCTTTTCATCATGATATATTCATGCCCGCTTCCTTCCTTAGATCCGAACGGAATAAATTCAGTTCTTTCCCCTGCAATTTCCTGCACGAGAAATAATGATCCTTCTTCTTTTTCAAGCCGGCAGTTCTTTGCAGGAATATGATAGAATCCTGCGACTTCATTTTTGTTATTCCTTACTATCTCAAAGAAAGCATTGCCGAATATTTCCCTGTCAAGACAAAAATTATAAACTGTATTCAGGAAAGGCTGGCCGCTGTATGAAGGGTGAGTTTCAATCCAGTTCATGATTTTTTCATAAGTGCTGTCGGGGTTTTTATCGCTGCCGGAAGTTATTAAATTATATCCTGTCATACATGTTAAAGCAGCTTTTAACTGCATACTTCGTGCATGATAAGAATTAAGTTCATACAGTTCTGCCAGTTTTTCAAACGGGTAAGGAGGCAGAAGTATGCTTTCTCCCGGAGGGCTGATTTTCTGTGCTGATGATTTTTTCAACTGAGAGCTTTCCCCAATTAATTCCAGGAAAGGATTCATTGCTTTACCCGATTTAATTATCATTGAATTTACTTCTTTTCTTTTGTCCATTTTATTTCCTCTTAAAATATTTGCGTATTAACAACAGCTTTATTTTTTCTTTCTTTTCTTACCCAGTTCCAATAAACAGCAGCATCTCCTTTGTTTGGCGAGCGCCCAAGCCTTCGTTTAATATCTTCTTTGCTTTCAACGGCAATTTTACCGTTTCTTATAAACCATTTTGGAGTAACTAAATCCGCAATGAGGGGAGAATCATCCGGAATGGCAATTTCACCGCTGCACAGGTCTTCCCGCATCTGCCACCATATTTGAGATCGGAGATTTATAAATTCTTCCGTAGTCGAAAACCGCACCGGGGATTCAGAACCTTTTATGTTCACAATCTTGAGACCCAATTCTTTTAGAGCATTTACTGCGCCGGCACCGACACCAACTCCATCTACTCCAACATTGGCAGGATTTATTCCCCTTTCCTTCATTTTGAAATATACATCCCTCTTTGCTAACTGGTTTGCATCATTGCATTGAAAATCATTAATGGCTAACAGGTACTCCCCTTTTCCTTCTGCAATTGCGGCTTTGTCACCATGCTCGCTGTCTGCTACATCTACACCGAGCGCAAAAACTCCGGTAATTAATTTCAAATCCATTTTCCCTGATTGGCCGCTAAGCAGAATATATTTTTGTACCGCGTTCTTAATCCATTCCATCTTAATGAGCGAGTCCGATGATTGCGAAGGAGGTATCCCGCGCGTTCTTGAAATTGTAAGAGGATTATCCTTGCCGAATCTTTCTTCAATACGGTGTATTCCTTCCCTGCTTGCAGCTCCCGGTATGAATGTAGGATTATCAAGCACAACATTCGGATGATCGAATGCGCTTATTCTTACTTTTACTACATGGCTCTGCCTGCAGAATTTGTGAAGGTTATCATACGCACTATCGGGATTGCCGAATGCAAGTATCAAGTTATGAGGTGATGTACACGTATTCTGAAATGCAGCCATTACAGGCACAGGAATGCCAGGAGTTTCCTCCAGGATAAAAAGCATATGTTCTGCATGGAAGCCCTGAGCACGTGTGGAAGATTCTTCATCCGCTTTTACTCCTGCAACAAAACCGACAGCCATACTGCTCCCTTTTCCATTGTTTATTTTCAGCTTTAGCTGGGTCAGATCACCTTTCCCCAGGTTTGGAAAAAACCTGCCAATCTCCTTCCATATATGAAGGCTTAACTGATCCTGCTTTGGTGCCGTTGTAATAACAAGGGAGTTCTCAAAACATTCCAGAAACCAGAATGTAATTAAAGCGCCCATGAATGTTTTGCCTGTTCCTACGGCGGATTCAACACCCACCCATTTATTTTCAGCAATTGAATTAAGAATTTTCATAAATGGATTTTCCGTGCCGTCCCATTTATGATTTTCATATCCGCTGTTCAGTGCCCAGTTTATAGTTTCTTTTTTAATCCCCAGCCTTTGCTCAAAATAATCCAGCGGATTATTTTTATAGCGCTTCATTTCAGCACTTAGAATATTCCTTTTCTCAAGAAATCTTCTTCTTTTTTCTTTCTCTATTTCAATCAGAGGCAGCATTGGCCCACAATTCAATTAATATTCCGGTAGGATCTTTCCCTTTTTTAATTGCTTTTTCAAGAAGCGCAAGCTGTTCATCGGTAAGTTTTTTAAGATTGGCTTCTTTTAAAACAGCTGCCCAGTTAGGCAGTTTAGAGGCCGTAGTATTATATCCCCGCGATTTACCTAAGGTCTTCAGTGCAAAAATAATTGAAGGAATGTTCCCTTCTTTAATATTCCTTAGAAGGGATTCCTCCGCCTCATCAACAATTGTTTCTCTCGCTTTGGAAATTATTTCCCTCAGCTCCGGGTGTGTCTCCATCATTTTATAAATTACATGTTTTTCGCAGGAAAGGGATTTTGCCGTCAGTGTAATATTGCCGTTGTTCCTGTTTATTGCATTAATTACAAGATTAAGGGATATTCCCTTATCCCTTCCCGCTGTATCTTTTCTATCCCCTGTTTGTTTTTTCATTCATTGTATGCCGGAAGTTGAACATTATTTTTCTTGGTGTATAAAATATTTTCAATGTTTTTTTCCGAGACGAAATATTTTTCAGCAAGGGCGAGGCGAGCGGTTTTCCCTTTTGCGCCCCTTTCCCTTAATTCGTGATACTCATATTTAATTTTTTCGTTTCTCAAAATGGTTACCGGAATAACATTATGTTTTACAAAAACCTCAAGCAAATCCAACTTAAGTTCTTCATTCATAATTTCACCATGCATATAATAGTTTAAATTGTTTTACCAGTCATCCTGATTTTCATCAGGATTGTATAAAATCATTTACCCTTTTGTTTCTTTTTGTTTACAAGCCCTTTTTGCATTGTAATAAGCCCGGCAGTTTCTTCAAGAAATGCTTTGGCTTCTTTGTTCTTTGGATAAATGCAAATTCCTTTAAATACCTCGTCGTCAACTGTCAGGTCATAATGGGCAAAAACTGTAAATCCCTTTTGGGATAATCCCGCCAATATGCCTGCAAGTTCAGTTTGTTCTCTCATTTCCATATTTCCTCCGTAATATTTTTATTACGCAGCGTTTAATAATCCGTTATTCATCTTCCGGTTGATTTATTTCTTCCAGTTCTATTATTATACCCGGCTTACTGCCGAAATATTTTTTTACTTCATGTAATTCGCATATCTGAATTTGTCTGTAGATCACCGTTCCAAGCATTGCATTAAACAGGCCACGCAGGCAGTCTGTAATATCGGGTTTAGCCGGCCTGGTAATTATTTCTCCATTTCTTATTATTCTTTGATCATTAGTGGTAAAGACTGCTGAGGGAGGAAAAATGAAATGGAGTTTAGTAATTCTTATTGTTCCGCGTAAAGGTTTGAACTCAAAAGGAAGTGAATTAATAATACCTGCCCTTAATCCTTTTTCATTTTCAACCAGAGCACCCGGTTTATAGTTTATTCCTTTTCTAGTATAATGAATGGATTGGTTAATTTTTGGAGCGCCTTCTATAAAAATATTTAGTTTCACAGCTGCCTCTTCATCTCAGCGCGCATTCTGCTTCATTATTATATGCATAGACATGCACAATCCTTTTGGAGACGTAATCTTTCTTGCCTCCGCATTCCCTAAGCAAATTGGATTTTACAAGTTCGTTTGTCCGTGCAGAAACAATGTTTATCTCGTACCCGGTAAATTCTTTTACTTCCCGCTGAGTAGCCCGCACAAGAATCTTATATGCATTAAGTATTACATTTTTATTGGTTCCTATTCTTGCCCGCCTTGTTTTTCTTTCCGGCTGAATTATGGCAGCTGACATATTACCCTTCAGGTACTCTGATGGTAAGTTGTTTAATTCATTTTTTCCTGAAATCTGAAATGCACTCCCTGATGACATTTTTGGCCTCCAACTTTTTAAATATTTTGTTTATTGTATTTATTATCATCATCTTTTTCTAATTAGGTGGATGTACCATCCTTCCGGTAATCCCTAAAAACTGCAAAAAAGCCAATAATTAAAAGTACTTTACCATGTATCTTAAAATATCTAAAAACCTCTTGCAATCATAATAATATTATCCTATAATGTCAAGATATTTTTAGATAAACAATAAAAATATTTTGCATTCTCTAAAAATAGTGTTATATTTGTTTCAAGATGAATGAATATCTAAGATTTATAGAGGCGCTATTAAAGGATTTCAGGGAATCCACCTACACCCTGGAAACCAAACACGGGCTTAAAGGCTTTTCGGTGAAGTATAGCAGCATTAAAGCGGGCAGAACTAAGACTTTAAGCCAAAGCACAATTGCAGCACTTGAAAAAGTTTTTAATATCAGAATAGATGATTCAAACCCAAGCCATATTACATATTCCAGAAATTACAATACTTCTCCCGAACAGCTTGAACGAAAAGCTCCTGTGATTTTTGCCGGTTCAACTCCAACAACAGAATATCCGATCCTCGGTGCAGTGTACGCAGGCGAACCGGAAATGCTTTACCGTTCTTCATACGATAAGACTGCCAATTTTACTTATTCCAAACAGGGGCACCGGTGCTTTGCTCTTGTAGTGGACGGCAAATCGATGGAATCAACTCTTAAAGACGGCAGTACTGTGCTTGTAGATATGGATGCACCCCTGGAAAACGGTGCTATAGTTGCAGTTAAGCTTAAAAACGGCAAGCAGTATATTAAACGTTATGAAGATGTTAACTATGCATTCATCCGCTTGAAGAGCGATAACGGAGATTACGGTGAAAGGTTTATTGATAAAAATGATATTGAGGCAATCTACAGAGTTGTAGAGGCAAATGTTAAACTGATTTAAACCAACTAAGTTAATATGCCTTATTCCAGAAAAGGTACCCTAACGGTAACAAAGAAAATGTGCGCTAAAGTATTTCCCATTATTAAACCGGGGGATATAATAGAAATTTCATTTACGGAAAAACCTGTGCATGGAAAGTATGTTTTAATCAGCGAATTTGAAGAACAGTGGATTGATAAGTTTCATTGGCGTATGAAAAGAAAAAATATTTACCCCATCACAAAAATTATAATTACGAATTAAAAATGTTGTCCCAAAAGCGGGCTTTAATCGGCCCAACGATTGGGAAGACTTATACATGCTTCAGAAAAATTCAACCAGTCCGCAGGAAGCTGATAAATCTTAGCAGGCATAGCAGGCTTTTGAGACAACTATTTCAAAAAACAATTATTATATCTTTCCTACCAGTTCAATTCCGGGTTTAAGAGTATTTGCACCGGGTACCCAATTAGCCGGGCAAACCAGTCCGGGATGTTCCCTAACAAATACTGCCGCCTGCAGTTTTCTTAAAATTTCACCTGCATTCCTGCCTATGCTGTTATCATGAATATCAAGTGCTTTAAGAACGCCGTCGGGATCAATAATAAATGTACCGCGTAGCGATAAACCTTCTTCCTCAATATATGTACCGAATGTTCTGCTAAGCTCCCCTTTCGGATCTGCAGCCATAGGATATTTTATTTTACCAATTGCAGGGGATGAATCATGCCATGCTTTATGAGTAAATACAGTATCTGTGCTGACGCTTATTATTTCTGCACCGTTTTTCTTAAATTCATCATACAACTTTGCAGCATCTTCTAATTCGGTCGGACAGACAAATGTGAAATCTGCCGGGTAAAACAACAATACAGTCCATTTTCCTTTAAAAGCATTGAGGCTGGTATCTTTAAACTCTTCATTTTGATACACTCCGAATTTAATATCGGGTACAGTTTGGCCAATTTTTAACATAATTACTCCTTTTTTTGTGTTTAATGTACCAACACTCAATTTCTTAAAAAGGTTTACTTTGCTTACATTTTTTTACAATAACCTGATGCCTCCTGATATTAACATTTCTCTCATTTCCAATGGCCATATACCTGCCTGAACTTCCCCGATATGTCTTTTTCTAAGAAGATACATGCAAAGACGCGATTGTCCTATTCCTCCTCCAATACTAAGAGGTAAGGAGCCGGATAGAACCTGTTTGTGAAAAAAGAGTTCTTTTCTTCCTTCCTGCCCGGTGATTTCAAGCTGTTTAAGCAATGCAGATTTATCCACTCTAATTCCCATTGATGAAAGCTCAAATGCTTTTTTAAGCACAGGGTTCCAGACGATGATATCCCCATTTAATCCTTCATAACCTAATTCGCTTATGGTTGTCCAGTCGTCATAATCAGGTGCGCGGAGGTCATGTTCTTTACCATCGCTAAGTTTGCCTCCAATCCCAATGATAAATACGGCACCGAACATTTCAGCAGCTTTATCTTCCCGCTGTTTTGGTGTAAGAGCAGGAAATTCCCTAAGCAATTCCTCTGCATGAATGAATGAAATTTTATCCGGCAGGCAGGGAATAATATCGGGGAATAATTCTTCAGTACGGTATTCAGCGGTCTTAATTGCATCATAAATTTTGTCAACCGTCGCCATCAGGTATTTTACATTTCTGTCTTTCGGGGTAATAACTTTTTCCCAATCCCACTGATCAACAAAAACAGAATGAATGGGACTTATTTCTTCATCAGGGCGTAATGCCTTCATATCGGTTATAATACCCCTGCTCTGTTCAATACCCAACTCTTTTAACCTTATTCTTTTCCATTTGGCAAGTGATTGAACCACCTCAGCTTTAATGCCGCCGAGCGATTTTATTTTGAAACTTACAGGCATTTCAACACCGTTAAGGTCGTCATTTATCCCTGTACCGCTTAAAACTGCCGGAGGAGCTGAAACTTTTAATAATTCAAGCCTTTCCGATAGTTCACGCGCAAAAAAGCTTTTTAATTCTTCAATTGCCGATTCAACAGCTGCTAATTCTGATATTGATTCATATACTGTGGTTTTCATTTTATTCTCCATTTTTATTTTCTTATTAATTATTGATATAAAAAAAGCTTACCTGTTTTGCGGGTAAGCTTTATAAGTATAATTATTGGGCTCGCTCGCGGGGGCGCTTTATTATTATTGTTATTATTATTTATGTTAATATTCTTCATGTTCATTCCTTTTAAAACAAAAAAGCCTTCCGTATCAGGGAAGGCTTTGGTTTATAATCTTTATCTATTAAGGTTAATTAACCATAGCCTTCCCAATCGGGTTATTATTACCGTTATTATTGAGATTGATATGGTTATTATTTAAGTACATTTTTGCCTTATTATTTCTAATGCTATTATATATAATCATCGAAGAAATGTCAAATAATTTTAGCGAATTTAAAAATTTTCAATAAAACTTACTAAAATCTTATTTTTGATAAACCCTTTTAAGATTTTCCGGAATATCTTTATCCCAATACTCCGCGATTTTTCCATTTACAAGCCGGTATAGCCTTGGAGGCTGTGAACCGATAAGATCAAAAAATTCTTCCCCTTTAATTATTTTATACGGTGAAGAAAAACCTGTCTTTGCTTTGAATATTTCAGGAGTAACATTCCCCTCCGCAAAAAACAGTGTATAAATACGGGGAAAATGAATTGACTTTTCCAGTTCTGCTATTTCTCCGGCAGCCTTCTGGCAATGTTCACATTCAAGAGACATGATAAGGACAATTTTTTCTCCCTCTTCCAGATCGGTTCTGCCCGTTCCTTCAAAGTAGGTGTATTTGCTGAAAACAAAATCCTTATAATTCTTAACCGGAGAAATTACAAATACTGCCGGAAGAGCAATAGCAAACAAAATTAACGGGAGAATTATTTTTTTGCCATCTTCCTTTATATTGCGGAATAAATAAACGGCGACTGCAAGAAGAATTATATTTTTTATGATTGATTCAACGGGGGACATCTGAACCGCCGCGCCGAAACATCCGCAATTTTGTGTTTCTTTTAGTATTACAGCCGTATATAAAAGATAAATTGTGAAAGCTGATAAAAACAAGAATACACAGGGCAAAACTATTCTCTTCAGAAAATTCTTTTGCAATAATAAAAGTCCAAGCGCAAATTCCAGGCCAATTAATATTCTTACAAATAGAGCTGCCGTTTCTCTTGAAGATATTATTCCCTGTCCGGTAAGAATAATTTCAATAATTCCAGGAGCAATAATTTTTGTAAAAGCCGAAATAAGGAAAACTAAAGCCAGTACAATTCTTAATATGAAAAGGATTTTGTTTTTATTCATTTTCAATCACTTAATAATATTTATTCAAAGATGTAAATTATTGAAGAATGAAATTAACGGCGGAAAGAATGTCTTTCATGCCTATCAGGTTAATTCCTTTATGCTTTACATTCTTAATATTGTTGGAAGAAACAATTAAATCGGAAAAACCAAGTTTGCATGCTTCTGCAATTCTTTTATCCAGGTTGCCCACACTTCTAAGTTCACCGCCAAGTCCTACTTCCCCTATGGCAGCCAATCCTTTGCGTACAGCCTTATCTTTATAGCTTGATGCCACGGCACAGCATACAGCAAGGTCAACAGCAGGATCATCAATTTTTAATCCCCCTGCCATATTAAGAAAAACATTAAACGCTGAAAGGCGCAGCCCTGCTCTTTTTTCAAGCACTGCAAGAAGTATTGATAGTCGCCTGTAATCAAAACCGGTTGCAACCCTTTGGGGATTGCCGTAATTGGAAGGTGTAACAAGAGCCTGCACTTCGAACAGCACCGCCCTGTTCCCCTCAATGCTTGCAGTAACTACAGAACCGGAAATTTCTTTTTCTCTGTCCCCAAGAAATATTTCACTCGGGTTTTGCACTTCTCGCAGCCCGTCTTCATACATTTCAAAAATGCCGATTTCATTTGCACTACCGAAACGGTTCTTTTGTCCCCTTAGAATTCTGTAAGAGCTGTTCCTTTCCCCTTCAAACTGAAGTACTGCATCAACCATGTGTTCTAAAATTTTTGGACCGGCAATTATTCCTTCTTTTGTAATATGCCCGACGATTATAATTGCGCAATGAGTTGTTTTGGCCGTCTGCATTAATGAAGCAGTGCACTCTCTTATCTGGGTAACAGTGCCGGGTGTATTTTCAAAATCGGGATTGTAAATTGTCTGAATGGAATCTATAATAACTACATCTGCTTCAGTCTGTTTAATAGCCGATTGCACCAGATCAAGGTTAGTCTCCGTTACAATGGAAATTTTATCTGATTTAGCATTAAGCCTTTTAGCGCGGAGTGCAATCTGATTAAATGATTCTTCGCCGCTTACATATAATATCTTTCTATCAATCTTTGCCGCTGCCTGTAATACAAGAGTCGATTTTCCTATGCCCGGGTCACCGCCGATAAGCACAACAGATCCCGGAATAATTCCGCCTCCGAGCACTCTGTCGAATTCATTTATCCCCGATTTAATTCTCTGGTCTTCCATTTCCGGGTGAAAAGTTAATTTAGATATTTTAACATCCCCGTTAAAAGATTTGGGCGCGTGCTTGCCGGTTTCAATAATTTCTTCAGAGAAAGAATTCCAGCTATCGCATTGAGGGCATTTCCCCTGCCATTTTACCGATTCAAAACCGCATTCGGAACAGATAAATTTAGTTTTTACTTTGCTCATTAGAAATTAGTCCGTTTAATAAAATTCATAATTACCTGGTCGTTTGAATTAACAAATTCATCCTGCGTACCTGAAAAACGAATAATGCCGTCATACATCATGGCAATTCTGTCCGAAGTTTTTTTAACACTGAACATATCATGAGTAACAACAATAGTTGTAACATCCAATTTACGGCTTAGGTCGCGGATAAGTTCGTCAATAGAATCGGACATAACCGGGTCCAATCCTGTAGTAGGTTCATCGTATAAAATATATTGCGGGTTTGTTACAAGCGCCCTTGCAAGCCCTACTCTTTTTTTCATACCGCCCGAAAGTTCTGCTGGTTTTAATTTTTGTGTATTTGCAAGCCCCACTAATTCAAGTTTTTCTGCAACAATTTCATCTATTTTTTTTGCTGCTATTTTTTTATTGCTTTCAGTAAGAGGAAGGGACACATTCTCTTCAACAGTCATTGAGTCAAAAAGAGCGGCACCCTGAAACAGGAAACCGAATTTTTTTCTTATTTCGTACAAATCCTTTTTCCCCATTTCGGAAATTATATTACCTTCAACTGCAACATAACCGGAATCAGGTTCAAGAAGTCCGACTATAAGCTTAAGCAGGACACTCTTACCGCAGCCGCTTCTGCCTATAATTGCAAGGGTTTCCCCCGGAGTAATTTTTAAATTTACCCCTCTTAATACTTTTTTATCATTAAATGATTTACAAAGGTCATTAATCTCTATCATATTCGGCACACTAATGATTTACGTATATAAATATAATAAAGATATTAAAGTTATTCAGGCAGGAAAAGAGAATCAGGATATTAATTATTTTGCATGTGTGGAAGGGCCTTCTGGTCCGGAATCCTTGTATTTCCTTACCCTTCTTATTTTTCTTCTGCTGCGTGTCTTGTTAAAACGTTCCAAAACAATATGGATTGCTAAAAATATAAGCCCCAAAATGATTAAAAAGGGAATAACAAAATATAAAATAATATTATGTACAGTCTCAACAATTCCTGAAATATTATCGGGCATAAATATATTTACTAAAACCAGCAATATTAACAAAAACAAACCACTCACTGCAAAAATCCTGCCTAAAGATTTGAATGGATGCCTTTTTATTCCTTTAATTAAATGCACGCAAAGTCCATTTTTAATTATTACAAACTTATAAATATTTTTTCCTAAATCAATGTAATATTAACCCTCTTTTCAAAATTAGGAAAGGATAATTTTTGTTATTTTAAGTTTAAACGATACCTTGTCCCACAATGCCTTGCATACAAATTTTGCTTCAGAATTGGTTGAATCTGTTTACTTTTATGATAAGTTGTTAAAATAAGGGCTCTTAATACTATAAGAGCCCAAACTGAATAATATTACTATTTGTCGGTATTGTCGTCTTTATCTGTTTTAACTTTATTTTTCAGAATAATAGTTTTTTCGTTTTTGTCTGATTTTTTAACTTTCACATTAATTAAATCCCGGCTTATGCCTTTTCCGTCCTCGGTAATAATTCTAAGTTTTTTACCCGGTACTACTTTAATTATACCGGCTTTATTTTTCCCTACAACTACTCTTGCTACTTTGGGAGTTGAGTAATAAAAAACATTTGAACAATGTTCTTCACAATATTTTTCAGCATCTTCTCCTTCAAGTACTTTTTCGGTTGTTTTGCCGTCTTCCGTTGTGGTAATTGTTACTTTGGATTTCCCCACTTTATTCTCAATTTTAATCGTTTCGTCACTATCTTTTAAAGGTTTATCTACAACAGTTGTAAAAACATCGTCAAGCTCAATATTGGGTGCTTCTATTACTTCATCATCATCTCCTGCAATAGCAATATTATCATCATCGCCGTCTGTCTTTATAATTGTATATGCAAAAGATTTGCCCGCTCCATTTGTTTTCATTTTTTTAACCAGAGCTTCTGCATCTTTCCCTTCAAATACAACGTCTTTTCCGTCAACTTTTACAGTTACTTTCTCTATCTTCCCCTTCAGTTCAGCGATTTTTTTCTGTAACTCGCTTTTCTCTTTTTTCTGGGCCGTTACATTAACAGTCAGCAAAATGAAAAGAATAATAAAAGCCGGAAGAAATGCTTTTTGAATTTGTTTAGATATGTTCATTTGTAGATCTCCTTTTTAATTACATAACTTTCGACTATAAACTTAAAACTTATGTTCCGTTATATATGTTAAATTAAACGTTAAAAACTGTTAAAAATTGTTAATAGCGTGATTTATTTGGATATATCGTTTATCTTTACACTATGAAAGAACCGAAACTTAAAATAATAATCGTTTCTATGGCCGCTGCCGTTATTGCTCTTATTGCAATCCAGTACTTTTGGATTTCCACTTTGGTAAAAACAGAAGAATCCCGCTTTGATAAAAATGTTAATGAGGCTTTGCAAAATTTTATAGTTCTGGCAGATAAAAACGAGACTAAAGAAGTTTTGGGGAAAAGGCTTGTGAGAACCGGAGAGGAACTGGCTGCCCCCAAGATCCAAATAAAAAATATTGCAAAAACATCTCCTTCAATTCAAACAATAGAAATAAGTACAGATTCAAATGACACTTCCCGAATAAAAGCAAAATATTTTTATTATAGCACCACTGTAAGCCCTGCTTACCGAAGCAATATTCCAATTATTATAAGCGGACGCAAAGATACATCCCTTAAAATTATTGCGGGAGAAAAAAAAGCAAACAGCCGAAACACTGTTTATTCTTATGGAACTACCGGTATAGCCGATACATTTATACAGAACAACGGCCAGCCCATTGTTGTAAGTGGTAATACTGTGTTTACTTTAAATGATGATAAGCAGGCCAACAACAAAGGCATGGCTAAAACACTCATTCTGGAAAAAAACAAGCTTTTTAATGTTGTATTAGATGATATGCTATACGAAGAAGGCCCTAATTCAATTGAAAAAAAGTTTAGCAAAGCCAAACTTGATACATTGCTTGCAAAATCTTTGAATGAACAAGGAATAAATATTTCTTTTGCTTATGCAATAAAGCCAAACGATAAAGACTCCGCTATTGTTTCAAACAGCCCCAATAATATTTTTGCCGCTTATCCTAAAAATTATAAGCAGGATCTGTTTCCTCTCAATCCTGTTATGGGCAATAAATATACTCTGGCAGTTGCATTTCCTGCCCAGAAGAGTTTCATTTATAAAAATGTGCTGTGGATGTTCATAATATCTATTCTTCTTATCATGTCTATTATTGCCATTTTTTACCAGACAGTTAGGATGCTTTTAAAACAAAAGAAAATATCGCAGATTAAAAGTGATCTTATCAATAATATAACACACGAATTTAAAACACCAATTGCTACAATTTCACTTGCATGCGAAGCCCTCAATGAGCCTCAGCTTGTTAATAATCATGATGATCTGAACCGCTATTCTAAAATGATTAAAGAAGAAAACGGCAGGCTCGGCATGATGGTTGAAAACCTCCTTAGTGCCGCTGCAATTGAAAAAGGGGAATATTCTATTAATAAAGAAGAAATTGATATACATGCACTTATTTTGAAGGCTTCGGAAAAATTTAAAATCATTTTTGAGAAAGCACACGGCCGACTTACTCTTAATCTGCTTGCTGAACGCCCTGAAATTTATGCCGACTCGTTTCACTTAACTAATATTATAAACAACCTGCTCGATAACGCATATAAGTATTCCGCTAATTTCCCAATTGCAGAAATTTCAACATCCGATGCAGAAAACGGAATGTTAATAACCATTACAGACAAGGGTATAGGAATTCCTGCCAAGGATATTAGTAAAATATTCGATACTTTTTACAGGGTACCAACCGGCAATATCCATAATGTTCAGGGTTCCGGAATAGGATTAAGCTACGTTAAAAAATTAATCGAGGAACATAAGGGTACAATCTCCGTCCAAAGCAGGGTAAATGAAGGTACATCTTTTACAATTTTTTTACCGGTTGAATGATTATGAACAATGCTAAATTGCTATTAGTTGAAGACGATTTGAACCTCGGTACAATTTTAAGAGAGTATCTTTCCGTAAAAAACTTTAACGTCGAATTATGCCTTAACGGTGAAGAAGGGCTTGCATCATTTAAGGCAGGGAAATTTGATATTTGTATACTTGACGTAATGCTCCCCAAACTGGACGGTTTTTCACTTGCCAGACAAATCCGCAATTCCGATAACCAGACCCCTATTATTTTCCTTACTGCAAAATCCCTTGCAAAAGATAAAATTGAAGGATTTAAAATCGGCGCCGATGATTATATAACCAAACCATTCGATGCAGAAGAATTACTTTTCAGAATTAGTGCCATACTTAAAAGAGTAAAACATTCTACCAATAATTCCGACTCTTCTTCGGCAATTTTTACTCTCGGAAAATATAATTTCGATTACAACAGAAGAATACTTTCCTCAGACAGCAAAGACCTTAAACTTACAACAAAAGAAGCTGAACTTCTCCGCCTTCTCTGTATAAATGCCAACACTACTTTGGAACGTTCCTTTGCACTTAAAACAATTTGGAATGACGATAATTATTTTAATGCCCGAAGTATGGACGTTTATATTACTAAACTCAGGGGCTATTTTAAGGAAGACGATTCAATACAAATTGTTAACCTGCACGGAAGCGGGTTTAAACTTATCTGCTAGATTTTTCTTAGAGTCCTGGTGACTTCGTGGCAGATGTTTTTTGTTATAAGTCCAGAAGATACAAAGAAATTTAGGATACCTGCCTCTCTAAATTCTCCCTCGCCTTTACAAATGATTTTGCAAGATATAAATTAGATAATATCCTTCCGGCTATATAAGCAATTATTGCCGCAGTTACTCCTACAAGGTCAAAATATTTAATTCCAATAAACAAAGTAAAAGCTACACCGGCAACTTCAAGAAAGGATGCAAGTGTAATCGGCTGCGTGTTTTTTGAACAGACCAGTATGCCCCGTTGAAAACTAATCATTACAGTAAGAGCCGGATATATGGTATAAATTATCAGCGGTACTTTGGCAAAAGAGGTTAACTCTGCAGAAAGCCCGGAAATTTGAATAAACCAGAAATCCGATAGCGGCGTAAGGGATATCATTGCTAGTCCCGCAACAACAGCAATTGCAAGCATTCTTTCAAAATCTCTTATAGCCTTATAATCTTTTGTTTCATTAATTAGGGCAATTACTGCTTCCTGATATGAAAGCCCGAAGCTCCTGAAAATAAATACAAGCGCATTCAACACGGGCAGCACTGCAAAAGATTCCATTGCGTTCCTGCTAAGACCTACAAAAAAAGTAACCATCGGACTCATTCCCAGATTTATAACCGATGTAGATGCAAGAGGATAATAAAAATTAAATATTGATTTGTGTGTTAATTTTTCCCCCGTCCCTTCTTTAGCTTTTACTATTTTAAGCAAGTCATTAACCATGAATCGGCTTGCTATGGCTTCCATTATTACTCCTGCAGAAAGAGATGCGGCGCCCGTTACAACGCCGTCAACATGAAAGAAAGTAAAAACAGTTATAGCAGCGGCTCCCATGGAAACCACTCTTACAATTGTACCGTAAGCCACCCGTTTTGTTGCACCGTTGGAGATCATTATCCCCTGATAAAACCTCCTGTAACCTATTGATGCAGGCCAGGGGAGAAGAAATGCAACTGCAATGTGAGTAAGCCTTGCAGCTTCATCAGGAAGGTTAAGAAGCCCTTTAGCAATAAAATTAAATACAGGGGGAAATATCATGCATATCATCATTAAGGTAGCAATAAGATTAATTGAATATGCAAAAGTGCGCAGTTTATGGAATGAGTGCCTGTCCCTTACTAATGCTGTGGAAGCGCTCATCATCATAATAACCGGGGACTCCATAATTAATGCAAGAGAGTATGCAATTCCGTAAGCCGCCAGGTTATATATTGCATCGGGCAGGCGCGCAATTAATGCAGTCAGGAAGGGCCCTTCAACCCCCATCATAAGCCATGTAGCCGATAACGGATACCAGAATTTGAATATTTCCTTTTGGCTTAAGAGACGCTTCATTTATTTTGCTTTTCTAATTTATACAAGGACATGTGCAAAAATATTATTTAAGGAGGTTAATTACTAAAATGAGTGCACAATTTTAAGTAAAAACAACAGCGGAATAAAATATGAAATTCGGAATTTTTATACTGTAATTGCATTTTTAGTAAAAAACTGCTAAAACTTGATAAATATTTTTCCGATAATATAGTATAAAACAATCTGGGATAATTCAATGAAGTCAATTAAAAACTTTTTAATTTGTTTTACTATTGCTTTTATGCTGTTTACAAGCATATCACAAGCACAGTGGTCATTAACTAATGGCCCATATGGGACGGTTGTTACATCATTTGCTGTAACACAAAATAGTGAAGGAGGAAAAAGTATTTTTGCTGGAACGGTCAATGGAATTTACCGTTCTACTAATGAGGGCGGAAGCTGGATTCCGGCAAATAATGGTTTACCATCGGATGAGGTAACTTCGCTTATTTCATATTTATCTTCTTCCGGCGAACAATATATTTTTTCCGGTACCTTTAGGTATGGAATTTTTCTTTCAACTGATTACGGCGCAAACTGGACTCCTGTCAATAATGGATTATTCGGATTGAGTGTCAGTTCACTAGCAGTAAATTCAAATTATTCAGGTGGGAATTTAATAGTTGCCGGTACTTCAGGCGGGGGTGTCTATATCTCAACAAATAATGGTTCTGAATGGAAAGCCATTAATCATGGTTTAACTTCTACTGAAATAACCTCCGTTGCCACAGGACTAAACTCTGAAGGGACAATTTGCATCTTTGCCGCAAGCGAGAAAGGCAATATATTCCGGACAAACAATAATGGCCTTTATTGGGAAGAAATTTATACCGGTGTAAATTTTAAAAGAGGAGGCATCAGCCTTGCACTCAAACCTAATAAAACATCTGGTTTCAGCATCTTGGCAGGATATTTTAATGGCGGCTTATTTATTTCAACTAATGACGGTAATGACTGGGAAGAAATTGATCGAGGGCTTCCGGGTTCTCCAAATTTTTTCATCAATTCAGTTGCTATGAACCCTACACAAGATGAGGGGAATGAAATCATTATAAATTTGGGAGGTACCGGTAGCGGGTTTGAAACATATTATTCAAATGACTACGGCTTGCATTGGAATTTAATAAATGGATTGCCAAACACTTACACCGGTGCATTTTTATTCACCTCCTCCTTAACCGGTGCAAATGAAATTTTTGCAGCAACAACAATAGGTGTTTATTTATCCACAAATAGTTTAGCCGGATGGAACCCTGTTAATACCGGTATCAGAAGCCCAATTCTGTCTATGGCTGTTAGCCCCAATGAATCGGGGGCAAATGACATTGCAGTAACAACTATTGAGGGAATCTTTTTATCTACCAATAATGGGGACACCTGGAATCCTATTAATAATGGCCTGACTGCTCCATATAATATCAGCCCTTTTGTTGCTTTGGGACCTAACGGTAAAGGGGGAAACAATATATTTGCAGCTACTTATGATGGTAAACTTTTTGTTTCAACGGACAAAGGTGCAGACTGGGAGCCTGTAAATTTTGGAAGCTTTAATTACATTAGCTTGCATTTTTTGAAAAGTATATATAATTCGAGCTCAGGAAATAACATTTACGCCGCTACAAATTTAGGAATTTTCTTAACTACCGATTTTGGACAAAATTGGTCAAAAATCAATAGCGGAGTTCCCAATGAAATAATTTCTTCTGCCATTGCAGTTTCTAATGGAACAAACGGGACATTTATCTTTGAAGCTACCTATGATAATGGAATATTCCGTTCAAATGATTTTGGACAAAATTGGTCTAAATCCGGATTAACTAACAATGACACAGGTCCGTTGATTTCATACGATGATAAAATTATTGCGTTAAATTCATCCGACATATTTCTTTCAACGGATTTTGGTTTAACATGGAATTCAATCAAAAATGGATTAAGCACAAATTCATTTTCTTCAGTTATTGCGTCTCCTGCAAATGCAGGGGGGAATAATATATTTCTCGGCACCTACGATAGAGGCATATTCCTTTCAACTAATGACGGCAGCAATTGGAAGGCTATCAATGATGGATTGAAAACTTTATCTATTTCTAATTTTGGGTGCGGGACATCAGCCTCCGGCGGAAAAATTATTTTTGCGGGGACCTACTCCGGTTTATACAGAAGGCAGGTATCAGATGTTACAGCAATAGATAATTCCTCCAATTCTCTCCCATCAAGTTTTAAATTAGAGCAGAATTATCCAAATCCATTCAATCCAACTACAGTTATCAGTTATAAACTGCCGAAGAGTGCTTTTGTGCAGATAAAGGTTTACGATATGCTCGGCAGGCAGGTTGCTGTTTTAGTGGACGAACAAAAATCCGCTGGAGATTATAAAGTAAATTTCAATGCAAATAATCTTGCAAGCGGGGTTTATATTTACCGGCTGCGCGCAGGAGATTATTCCGAAACTAAGAAGATGGTTTTGTTAAGATAAATATATTTTCCATGCAGCTGTCTTAAAAGGAAGATAAAATTATCATGCCCGTGTGTGCGGGCATTCTTTACCAATAACCCGCGTTCTACTTCTTAACATTTTATACTTTTTGTAACTATATTTACTGTGTTAATAAATGAAAGGCATGCAATGATTAAAAAAGAACTGCTCGATATTTTATGCTGCCCTGAAACTAAAGCAGACCTTGTGCTTGACGGGGATTTTCTTGTTTCAACCGATAAGAATACCCGACGCAGATACAAGATTGAAAATGACATACCTATTATGCTTATTGACGAGTCGGAAATACTTGATCCTAAAGCATGGGCAGCCATAATGAAAAAACATGGAAAACCAACTGAATAATTTTTTCTTAATAGTAGCACGTCAATATGATTATAAAAACCAATAAAGACGAGTTTCAGGATTTTCTATCCGATGCTGCCAATTTTAAAGGAAACGCAGAAGCTGTATATTTCCCAGAAACGGAAATAGAACTTGTTGAAATAATAAAAGAGTGCAATTCTAAAAATTTACATGTAACAATCGCCGGTAACGGCACCGGACTTACAGGCGCGCGAGTGCCTCAAGGAGGAGTTGTAATATCAACACATAAGCTTAATAAGATTTTAGAAATAAATAAAGATAAACAATATGCCCTGGTCGAGGCCGGAGTAATACTAAAGGATTTTCAGGATGCTGTTGAGGAAATGAATTTATTTTATCCTCCCGACCCTACTGAAAGAAATTGCTTCCTCGGTGCTACAATTGCGACCAACTCATCAGGTGCGCGCACTTTCAAATACGGCCCTACGCGTAATTTTGTCCTCGGCTTAAAAGTAGTTTTACCTGACGGTGACACTTTAACAATAGAAAGAGACCAATTCATTGCAAAAAATTATAAACTGGAAATTTTAACCGACAGCGAAAGAAAAATAGAGCTTGATATTCCCTGCTACTCTATGCCTAAGACCAAGCATGCTGCGGGTTACTTCGCGCATGAAAATATGGATGCGATTGATCTATTCATCGGGTCGGAAGGTACGCTTGGAATTATTTATTCTGCAAAACTCAAACTTCTGTTATTGCCCGATAATATTATTTCCTGTGTGCTCTTTTTCAATGATGAAATTGATGCATTCGCATTTATAGAAAAAGCAAGGGATTTATCTTTCAAGTCCCGGCTGGAAAAGCATGTAAACGAAATTGATGCACGCGGACTTGAGTTCTTTAACGGGAAAGCACTTGAATTTCTTTGGCCCGATTATCCCAACATTCCTCACCAGGCAAAAGGGGCAGTTTGGTTTGAACAGGAAATTACTGATGACAATGCTCAGTTATTATTTGATAAATGGACACAACTTATCATGATCTGCAAAGGCAGCCTGGATACAGCGTGGTTTGCATTTAATAAAATCGATTATGAAAAATTCAAAGATTTCCGCCACTCCATTTCCTGGAGAGTAAATGAATACTGCGCAAGCAAGGGAGTGATGAAAGTCGGCACCGATACAGCAGTTCCTCATGACAAATTCAGGGAGTTCTATGCTTTTTGCGTCAAAGCAGTTGACGATGAAAATTTAAATTATGTATCATACGGGCATGTGGGGGATTCTCACATTCATCTTAATATGCTTCCTGAAAATAATGAGCGTTATATTAGTGCACGCGCTGTTTACAAAACCATCTGTCATAAGGCAGTTGAATTGGGGGGTACCATTTCTGCAGAGCATGGAGTCGGGAAACTAAAAAGGGATTATCTTCTCGATATGTATGGAGAAGAATATATAAAACAAATGGCCGGGCTGAAATTGCAGTTAGACCCCAATAAAATTCTGGGCATCGGAAATATCTTCGATGAGAAATATTTGAACAAATAATTTAGAATCAGGTTGTTTCACACCTTTCGGCATGGTTCGACAAGCTTACCATCCACTCAACAACGCTCATTCGGTTACTGAGCCCGCCTAACAAATGGCGGGTAAACCGTCGAAGTAACCGAGAATACTTTTCATTCATTTTTCAATCAAAATAGCACATATTTAAATAATTCCATATCTAACAATCCATATTATTCAGATATTGCTTATTTTTGAGTAGAAAATATTTATTTTTATTAAGTAAATATTTCCGGGTGCGTTTTTAGGCATAAAGGAACTTATGAGCCTTATACTGTTAAGTTATTATAATAAACGCAATTCCACTATAAAAATGTAATGAATAAATAAGAGAATTAAGATGAGTACAAAACCGACCAATAATACAGATGTTAAATGTTCTTTTTGCAACAGGACCAGCGCCGAAGTTTCCAGTATGGTAGCGGGTGCTGATGCTTATATATGCGATATATGTATTAAGACCAGCGTCGATATCCTTAAAAGCAACATGGCGGCATTTACCAGCAAGGAAACATTTACCGGCAGCCTAACCCCCGAAACTATAAAGAAAAATCTTGATGAATATGTAATCGGCCAGGAACGTGCAAAGAAAGTATTATCTGTTGCGGTATATAATCATTATAAAAGAATTAATGCTACCACTGCTTTTTTTGATCTCGATGATGTAGAAATTGAAAAAAGCAATATACTTCTAATCGGCCCTACAGGTGTGGGGAAGACCTTATTTGCACAGACACTTGCACGCATTCTTGATGTTCCATTTGCAATAGCAGATGCTACAACATTAACTGAAGCTGGGTATGTCGGCGATGACGTCGAGACCGTACTTGTAAGATTGCTTCAGGCAGCCGATTATAATCTTGAAAAAGCCCAGCGCGGCATTGTATATATAGACGAAATTGATAAAATAGCACGCAAGAGCGAAAGCACTTCCATTACCCGCGATGTATCGGGCGAAGGAGTTCAACAGGCATTATTAAAAATTCTTGAAGGCACAGTTGCAGGCGTTCCACCAAGAGGAGGAAGAAAACATCCCGAACAGAGCCTTATAAATGTAAATACGAAAAATATTTTATTTATTTGCGGCGGTGCATTTGACGGCGTTGAACCTATTATTGCCGCGCGCACTAATAAAAATGTAATGGGCTTTAATTCTAAAGTGGACAAAAGCAATAATATTGAAAAAGATACCCTCCTTCAGAACGTTTTGCCTGAAGATTTAATTAAATACGGACTTATTCCTGAATTAGTAGGCAGGCTCCCTATTATTGCACCGCTTCATTCTTTAAGTGCAGAAGCAATGAAAAATATTCTTGTTGAACCTAAGAATGCAATCATTAAACAATTCAAAAAGTTATTTATGATGGAAGGCGTTGAACTTGGATTTGAAGAAGCCGCTCTTGGTTTAATTGTAGAAAAAGCTTTAATCCGTAAAACAGGCGCACGCGCACTCCGTTCTATAGTAGAAAGCATTCTGCTCGATATTATGTATGACCTTCCTGCGAAGGAAAATATTGATAAATGTCTTATTACCAAAGATACTGTTGAAACAGGCGCAGCTCCTCTTTACATAGAATCCGACAGAAAATCCGCTTAAAGAATTATCACACAAGCGGATGCTCCAAAAGTCAGATTTAAATGTCATGCCTGCGCAGGCAGGCAACCAAAAACGGGAATGACAAATATGTAAAAATTACTTTGGCGATAACCGCTTTTCAGTAAACCCTTCTAAATTCTATATAAGCACTATAGTTATCATATTTATCAGCATGAAAAACATCACCGAAAGAATTATCTGTATTACGGCAATCAAAATTGTTTTTACAGCAGTATTAATAACGCCTTTGTTGAAATAATTCTTTAACATTATAAAAAGATATAGAAAAAAACCGGGCAATAAAAGCAGATAGCCAATATCGAATGAAATGAATTTGTTAACAAATAATACTACCGCAATAAGCAAAAACATAAAACAGTGATAATGTATTGAAAGCACAAGGCTGTTTATATAATATTTGCTTTCCTTCTTAAAGAACAGATAAAACAAAATTGCAATAACAGGCATTAATAAAAACATTCCATAAGAAAGGATTTTAAGCATCAGATGCAAATATTCTTCAGAGCCTTCGTTTGCCACCTTCGCAAGCTGCCCTATAACATACCGGTTAAATGTACTCTTTATTACTTTCTTTTCCGATATTAGTGAATCTATTTGCTTCCCATTCAATCCCTTTAATTCCTCAGTAGTTATTTTTGACCTGTATTGGCGCAATGAATCTAATTGCTGCGGAGTAAATGCAGCTTTTTCTTCATTAGTGATTATTTCAGTGTTAAAATTTTCGAACGAAGTTTGATTGCTTTTAGTTGTTTTTGCCCCTTCGCTTTTATTATTAATTATTTTCCCGGTAGAAAGTAAAAAGAAAAAGAGAAAACTTATAAAAATGTATAGCCTTATTGCCGGCACAAACCGGATCCTTCTCCCTGCATTATATTCTTTTGTTAATTCCCCCGGTTTGGCAATAAGATAGTGAAATGTATTAAATGATTTGGAATCGAAATGCAGCAAGCCTTCAATCAGTTCGTGCAGATGGTGCTTTATAGGCATTTTTATATCATGGTTTTCCTGCCCGCAATTTGGACAGAAATTATCAGGGCCTTCAAATTTGTAATTGCAGTTTGTGCAATAGGGCAGTTTATGTTCGTTGTGCGCCATTTGATTCCTATTTTTTTTTTACAAATATAATGTTTAGCAGCTAATTGAACCAAGTATTATTTTTTTACTAAACCCAAGCTATTCATTCATTCCTGTTGAAGGTTACTGATAAAAAATATACTTTTACCGCTGTAAACGAAAATATTATAAAATTAATTGAATCTAATATAAAAAACCGGCATCTAACCGATATGAAAAAAGTAAAAATAAAGAACAGCACAAAAGAATATGAAATAGGCAAAATAGTCTGTGTAGGTAAAAACTATGCAGCCCATGCAAAAGAACTCGGCGGCGAGCTGCCCGAATTCCCTCTCATATTTCTAAAACCCACATCCGCGGTTATTTATTCGGGAGATAAAGTAATCCACCCCGATTATACAGCTAACCTGCATCATGAAATTGAACTTGTACTTCTTATAGGCAGGACGATTAAAAATGCTTCTGCACAGGAAGCGGAGGATGCCATTGCCGGATATGGTGTTGGCCTGGATATGACCGCACGCGATGTTCAGAACAAGCTTAAAGATATGGGGCATCCGTGGACTCTTGCTAAATGCTTTGATACCTCTGCCGTTCTTTCCGATTTTGTTCTAAAAAGCGATTATAAATTAAAGGGCAATGAAAGAATTACCCTTTCCGTAAACGGTGCTGTAAGACAAAATTCTACTCTCGATACTATGTTCTATCCTCCGGTAAAAGTTGTGGAATATATTTCTTCAAAATTTACTCTTGAAGAAGGAGACCTTATCTTTACCGGCACTCCCGAAGGTGTAAGCCGCGTTGTTCAGGGGGATAAACTTTCCGGTTCAATTGAAAATATCGGTACATTAACAAGTGAAATAATCTAAAGGATATATCATGCCTGTATTTGAATATAAATGCAAAAAATGCGATTCTAAATTTGAAGTGCTCCATAAATCAACAGCCAATATGGAAGATGTTATCTGTCCTAAATGCCAGTCAAAAGAGAACACAAAATTGTTCTCCTCATTTGCGGCAGCCGTTGGGCATTCTCATTCTTCCGGCGATTCCTGTTCATCCGGCACCTGCGGTATGGCTCCTATGGGAGGATGCCCGGGCGGTATGTGCGGATTGAATTAAATGGGGGAATTGAATATCCAAATATTCGGAACTCCCAAATGCTCCGAGACTCGTAAAGCAGAGCGTTTCTTTTCCGATAGGAAAATACTCTATCATTTCAGGGATTTGAATGAAAAAGGAATTTCCAAAGGAGAACTTGAAAATATTACAAGGGTTTATCCCCTTGAAGAATTAATTGACCGTGAGGGAAAACAATTCAAGAAAAGAAATCTTGCATATATGGTTTTTAATTTAGAAAACGAATTACTCAACGACCCTCTTTTATTCAAAACTCCAATTGTGCGTTTCGGGCGGGAAGTTACACTTGGCTACCAGCCTGAAACATGGAAAAAGTGGCTGGATCAAAAAGCATCGGAATAAATTTAGCAGCGCCTTACAAAATATTACGTTTTTTAAACTCACTTATAAGATTTTCATTTCCAATAAAATTAATTGCATCCCATCCCATTTTTTTTGCACCTTCGGCATACTCCAAAACATCATCAATAAAAATATGATTATCGGCGGGCAGTCCGGTAAAGTTTTCAACAGCCTTGTAAATTGCTTCTTCCGGTTTAACTGCATGAACTTCGTGCGATAGAATAAGCTTATCAAAATATTTCAGGAAGTCATATTTTTCCCAGCCGTACTTTTTATGTATCGGGTTGGTATTGGATAGAATAACCAGTTTATACTTTGCTTTAAGCTTAGGAAGAAGTGCAACAAGATCATTATTTACTTTAAATATATCGGAAAAAATATGGCAGAAATATTCCTCTTCAAGAAGACCCTCTGTCCAGTTATTTAATATTTCCATGAATTGGGGACGGGTTAAGAGCCCGGCTTCAAATTTCCTGTGGATATGATAATTTTCTGCATAAAGCATTTGCAGGTTTACACCAAGCCCCGGTTTAATAGCTTCTAATTTCGAAAAAAAAGGAGTATAGTCAAATGGTATTAATACATTGCCTAAATCGAATACAATTACTGAAGTGTTATACATTATTGCCTCTGTTAAAAAACATGAATGAACCTGATTATTCAATTCTCAGGCGCTAAAAATAATTATTTTTTTTTCGATTATATTAAAAAAGATCATATATATTTAAAAAAATGATGATTTATGTACAAAATTAAATCTGATTCGGAGAAAAACAGGCTTCATATTACATTATTAGGGTTTATTTCGGTAAACGAAGCTGCCACTATAAATGAAGCAATTGTAAAGGAAACTGCCCAATTAAAACCGGGTTTTGATGTAATAAACGATATTTCCAATTTTAAGATTGCCCAGGAACAAGCCTCTCCTATATTAAAAGATATAATGAGATTTCTGATTAGCCATAAAGTAAACAAAATAGTACGGGTTGTTGGCGCTTCAGAATCAGGACTGATACAATTTGCAAATCACACATTTGGCGAACCTGCCTATAATGTGAAATACGTCCCCACTCTTCAGGATGCCGAAATTTACCTTAATGCAAAATAAAACTTGCGTATTATAACCTGTTTTATTTCAGAGTTTTAATTTCCCCCCCATTAATATTCAAAATACCTAAAATTTAAGTTTAATTGTATTCCCCTCTCATAACCTTTCAAATAAACTCGGGTCATTACCCGGTTTATTCAATTAAAAAAATTCTATTTGGGGACTTCTTTTGCCCTTTTTTGATTAGCTCATTTTGCGTATTATTATATTGGTGCAAAATAGATTTGGATTTTTTTTGAAAGAGGAATATTGAAAAAACATTTACAGGGCATACTTTTAATAGCTTTTTACGGAATCCTATTTACAATAGCCGGCACAAATATAATTTTAGGAGGCAGTGCAGTAAACCGTGAAAAGGATATTGTTTCCGGTATGAGCACACTTGCCGATAATGATCTGGATATTACAATTGAACCCATATATGATTTCAGCACAAATAATTTTTTCCATTTCAAAGTTACAGTGTCATTTAAAGGGGATGAAACCGGCAGAACAATAATTCAATTCCCCGATAAATTTAATGGACAATCTTTGGATGAATGTATTACCGGAATATACCCGGCTTCACAGTATTCTGCATTTGAAGAAACCGGTACTCAAGGGCAGAAAATTATAATATACCCTGCAAAATCTGAAGTAACATTTTGTTACGAAGTAAAAGATATTAGAAGAACATCATATATTGATATTAACTCAAGATATTTGCCTGTTATAAGCGACCGGTATTTCCATTTCTTCGGTGAATCTTTTTTTGCACTTCCTCTTACCAACGGAAACCGAGAATATAATATTAAACTGCAATGGAGAAACCTTCCGGCAGGCTGGTTTATTGCAAACAGTTTCGGAACGTACAGGTCATATCAGGAAATTAAATGCAGCCTCAGTAATTTCAGGCAGTCCGTTTTTATAGGAGGCAATGACCTTCATATTATTACAAAGTATATAAATCAAAAAACATTTTATATTGCCGTAAGAGGTGAAATTAGATTTTCTGAAAGTACTCTTGCCGATTTCTTATGGTCGGTATTAAATGAAACCCGGGCCTTCTGGAATGACTATAATTACGATAATTATCTTGTTACTGTTCTTGCAACCGGCGACAATTACGATTTTGCAAGTCAGGGACGTGTAAATTCTTTTTCCCTTTTTCTTGGAAGCAAAAAAAATCTTGATTACGGCCTGAAGAAAACTATTGCGCGCGAAGCATTCCATAACTGGCTTGGCGGAATTATATCACCTGACGGACCTTCGCAGTTTGTATCCTGGTTTATTGACGGCTTCGGGGAATATTATTCAAGGCTTCTTTTATTACGTGCCAATCAAATATCCATTGAAGACTACATCAGCGAATACAATGATGTGCTGAATGAATATGGAAGATCTAATTACAGGTATGCAAGCTCAACCCAGCAGGAAAGCAATTCATGGAGCGACCCTGCGTTAATAAAACTTCAATTTTTACGCGGAGATATACTTGCCCATAATCTTAATGCCGCCATTACCAATTACAGTGAAAATCAATTAAGCCTTGATGATTTTATGCATGACATTTTTTCTCGTGCCCGTAAAGAGGGATTACAGATTTCTAACGGCGCCTTAAGTGCTATGATAAGATACTTTGCGGGAGAAAAAACCTTATCCGAAATTATGAGTACTGTTAATACAGGCAAACCAATAAAACCCCGTGCAGATGCGCTCGGCAAATGTGCAACTATAAAAGTCAGCTACCCGCGAAGATTTTTAATTTTCGGAGAACAGTTTGAAATTTATTCCTACCTTTTTGATGAAGTTTATTTTAACCGCAACCGTGAAGAATGTATGAAGTGGTTCATTCCTAATAACGATTAATTTCTATTATTAAAAAATTACTATTTTATTTTTATGAAGGGATATAACAAGAGGATGTCTCAATAGTCGGATTTTATTGTCATGCCTGCGCAGGCAGGCATCCAAAAACATGGAAAATAGTATAGATTCCTGCTTTCGCAGGAATGACAAATATGTGAAAATTACTTTTGAAACAACCTCTTATTAATAAAAATTATTTCATTTTTGCGAGAATATGAACAAGCAGGTTATCTATTGCAACGCGTACCTGTTCCATTGAATCTCTTTCGCGTACGGTAACTGTATTATCCTGTAAAGTCTGTGTATCAACAGTAATAGAAAATGGAGTTCCAATTTCATCCATTCTGCGGTATCTTCTTCCTACAGCGCCCTTATCATCAAAAAAAACTTTCAGATATGGCCTTAAATCATTTTCAATTTTTCTTGCAATTTCAGGCATACCGTCTTTATTTACGAGTGGCAGTATTGCAGCTTTAATAGGAGCCAGTTTTGGATGCAGGCGCAGAACTGTGCGTACTTCGCCGTTAACTTCTTCTTCATAGTATGCATCAACTAAAAATGCCATAAAGGAACGGCTTGCACCTGCAGAAGTTTCAATTATAAATGGAATAAATTTTTCTTTTGTGGTATCATCAAAATAACCCTGTGCCTTACCCGAAAATTCCTGATGCCTGCTTAAATCGAAATCAGTTCTGTTGTGAATACCTTCTATTTCACCCCACCCGAATGGGAATTCATATTCAACATCTGTAGCTTCCTTAGCATAATGAGCTAATTTATCTTTAGGATGATCATGGAAGCGGAGTTTGGTTTCAGTCATTCCAAGTGATTTATACCATGATATTCTTCTTTCCTTCCATTCATCATAATGTTTTTTATCATCGCCGGGTTTTACAAAATACTGCATTTCCATCTGTTCAAATTCCCGTGTGCGGAATAGGAAATTCTTTGTGTTTATTTCATTGCGGAATGCTTTTCCAATCTGTGCAATACCGAAAGGAAGCCTCTGCCTGCTTGAATTTAAAACATTTAAAAAGTTTACGAATATTCCCTGTGCTGTTTCGGGACGGAGATATATAACGTTGGTAGTATCTTCAACCGGACCCAGGAATGTCTTAAACATTAAATTAAATTTCTTAGGCTGGGTAAATGTGCCTTTGTTGCCGCACTGCGGACAGTTTAACAATTCAAGCAGCTTTATTGCAAGCTCCTGATTTTCAAGAACTCCGGTAAATTTATCATCAAGGGAACCTTCCCCTGCAAGAATTGAAGGATCAAGTTCTTTAAGCGCCTTTTCTTTTACCTTATCGGATACAAGCTCTGCAAGTGTATCAAGCCTGAAACGGGCTTTACACTGTTTACAGTCTATCATAGGATCTGTAAAATTTTCAACATGCCCTGATGCTTCCCACACACGCGGATGCATTAAGATTGAGGCATCAAGCCCTTCAACATCTTCGCGGTAGGTCATTGCCTTCCACCATTCTTCTTTTATATTCTTAAGAAGTTCAACGCCTAATGGGCCGTAATCCCAGCAGCCATTTAAACCTCCGTAAATTTCACTTGATTGGAATACAAATCCCCTTCTTTTTGCCAGGGAAACTATCTTTTCTACCTCATTTTGCTTATTCTGCGCGATGACACACCTCTATTTATTTCATGTCCAAATATATAAAATTTTTTACCCTTGAGGGAACTTACAAATGTATGATTGTCTGTCCGGGCGAATGTCTTGTGCCTGGAATGGGATTCAAGGCTGTCACAAATCTGATAATATCGTCCCGGAATGGTCTGAGACTACCCCTGCGAAAAAAATTAAATACTGATTATATCTTCTACATACTTAATCCATCCGTCCAAAACCCCGGCCTCAACTCCAACATGTGCATAGGCTGGATCATTTATAAAAGCTTCGGCTTTCTCTTTGTTATCTATCCTGAAATAGAAATATATTTCATTCGAATCATTTTCTGCACGCCATATTTTTTCAAGATGCATGCCTGCTTTTTCATGCAGCAGTTTGTGGCTGTCGAATATTTTTCGCCATACCGAATAATCTTTTAACTTATTCATACAGATCATATACAACATTTTTACTCCTTTCCTTTTTCATTATAACATTGTTAAGATTGATAAAATTCCTATTATTATCATCATTATGCTTACTTCTTTTCTTTTCCCTACCATATATTTAAGTAGTATCCATGACAGGAAGCCCCAAATTATTCCCTGTGTAATTGAATAAGTAAGAGGTATAAGAACCATCCCTAAAAAACAGGGTATGGCATCATCCAGTACCGGCCAATTAATTTTCAAAACAGGTTTCATCATAAATACACCAACTAAAATTAACGCGGGCGCTGTTGCAATAGAGGGTACTATAGATAACAAAGGGGATAAAAACATAAAAGGTAAAAACAAAATTCCTGCAGTAACAGCAGTAAACCCTGTTCTTCCCCCTTCTTCTACACCGGCAGCGGATTCTATGTAACTTGTTGCGGAACTTGTTCCCATCGGGCCTGAAATAAGAGTGCCGAATGCATCCACAATAAGAGATTCTTTAATTCTACGCGGGTCTCCGTTTTCATCTACCAGATCTGCAGCTTCGGAAACACCTATAAATGTGGAAATTGAATCGAACATGTCAGTAAAAAGAAAAGCGAAGATTACGGGAAGGAGAGAATATTGCAGTGATCCGATGAAATCAAGTTTCATAAACAAACTGAAGTCAGGCCATTCAAACAATCCTTTCCATGCTACGATTGTAGAGACGCCATTATTGACTGAAGAAGCATCTCCCCAAAGCCTGCCTATAGGAATTGAAATTAAAGTTGTAATTGCTATGCCGACTATCAATGCTCCTTTTACTCTTTTTATTATCAGAAATGCTGTAATTATTAACCCCATTAAAAATGTAATTATTATTGGATTCATTTTAGAAATAGTTACAAGTGTTGCCGGACTTGCAACAATAAACTTTGCATTTTCAAATCCGATAAATGTTATGAACAATCCAATACCCGCCGAAATTGCAAAACGAAGCTGCCTTGGAATTGCTTTTAATATTACAGTACGTATGTTAAATATAGAAAGCAAAATAAATATTACACCGGACCAGAATACTGTGCCAAGTGCAGTTTCCCATTTCACTCCCATTCCTATTACTACCGTGTATGTAAAGAAGGCATTTATTCCCATACCGGGAGCCATAATAATGGGGTTCTTTGCATAAATGCCCATGGCAATACTGCTAAGTGCACTTACCACCACTGTGGCTGTAAGTACTCCGGGAAAGGGCATTCCTGTTTTGGAAATTATTGCGGGATTTACAACAATTATATACATTGCCGCAAGAAATGTAGTTATACCGGCAAGAATTTCAGTTTTTGTATCTGTGCGGTTTTTTTCAAATTCAAAATAGTTTTTCATCGGCAGTCTCTATTTTGTAATTAAATTGTTTGAATGATATTCATGACTATAATATTAATTATATTAAGCATAAATGGAAAGAGTTTAAGAATGGATTATATTCTAAAGAAGTGGTGTAACAATTGGGGTTAAATTGAGAAGTAAAATGTGGTTCCTTTGCCGGGTTCGGATTCAACTCTTATTTTTCCGTTGTGCAGATCAATTATTTTTTTCACTATTGCAAGTCCTATTCCAATTCCGCTAAATTCATCTTCATTATGAAACCGTTTGAAAGGAACAAATAATTTAGCACTTTCATTTTGAATAAAACCCGCACCATTATCTTTAATACAAAATTCCCCGCCTTCTTCCGGTTTGGTTTTATAAACTTCTATTACCGGTTTATCCTGCGTAGATGAATACTTAAAAGCATTATCAAGAAGATTCTGCATTAAGGAAAGCATCAAACCCGAATCTGCTTTTAAAACCATGTTATTTTGAATTTTTACTTCATAATCTTTACTGCGGTAAACAAATTTCAGATCATTTACAATAGCAGTTGTAAGAGCCGTTAAATCAACTTCTGAAATTTTTAAGGAGTGGTAATTTAACTTTGAAAGTTTAAGCAGGCTTTCAATAAGAATGTTTACTTTTTCGGCAGCTTTTTGAATCCTAACAAGGAATGAATTTGCTTCTTTATTCATAACGGCACCGTAATCTTCAATCAGAATTTGGGCAAAACCGTTTATCCCTCTTATAGGGCCTTTCAGGTCATGCGAAACGGTATAGTTGAAACTTTCCAGATCGGCATTTGCCTTTTTTAATTTTTCAGTTCTTTCTGCAACTTTCTGCTCCAGTTCGCTATTGGCTTTTTGAAGAATCAATTCTGTCCTCTTCCTTTCTGCAGCTTCTTTCATTATGCCCCATGACTTAAACCCAAGGTACAGAAATATTGCAAATGTTATAAATAGTACCGAAACAAGTAAAAGCAATTTATTTTTGAAACTATATAAGGAATTTAGTGCATCATCTTCCGTAGATACAACAGCAATAGACCAGTGGGTATCCCCTATATGAACAGGAATAAAAGCAGCGTATTTTTTTTGATTGCTGCTATTTATCATATAAGAATAATATTCTGCATATCCGCTGTCACCTGCTTTCATTTTTTTCCCAAGCTCAAAATAAGAGTGGGAACCCAATGAATCACTAAATAGTTTTTTACCTTGATGGCCGTTTTTGGGCGAATACAATTCAGTTCCATCTCTGCTAATCATCCATGCATAGCCATTTTGGCCGACTTTTATATCCGCAAGAAACTTCTTTGCAGTTGCTTCAACCTCAATAATGGCACCAATTGTACCAATGAATTTTGTACCGTTAAATAAAGGTGCATGAATAGCAATGGCATCATATCCTTGTACTGCCCTGAATATATCACTTACTATTACTTTGTGATTTGTAAAAATTTCTATTATGTGTTTTTCTTTGGAAATATCCTTGCCGGTAAGATTTAAATAAGAAGGAGCATAGGCAATAATGCCTTTTTCATTAACCCGCACCAGGCTTTTAATCTGTCCTTTTTGTTCTTTGAAAAATGAATCTATTAATTTTTTACCGCGTATATTTATCTGTATTATATCTTCATCGCTGGCCAAAATTGAAAGCTGCTTAATCCAAGAATCGATAAAACTCTCCAGCCCTTTTGCAGCCTGTTCTGCATGTATATACTGCCTTTTATTCAGCTCGTCTATAGTTCTTTGTTTTTCTTCATTATATAGGTAAGAGAATAAGAATATGCATAATAAAAAAGACAATATGCTTAATGAAGTTAATATTTTATAATTCAAAATTATCTCAGTCTATGCATAAATTTATTTCAATATACCATATTTCAATTCTATAGACAATAGCGCTTATTTTAAAAAATATGCGCTTATTTCAAAATAGCCGCTTATTCAGATAGGATTCTGTTAATTCAATAATTAATGTGAAAATCGATAAAAACATCACATTATTTATAAAATGCTATTAGTTTAAGAATTCTATCCGCTTGGTAAATCAGTTTGACTTAAGATGCTGTCCGGCATGAGAGGACAAAAAAAATCTCCTTACCCGAAATTCCGGATAAGGAGAGATTTATACTTAAACAATATTTTTAAATGAGCCGGTTTATAATTCCCCTTCACCGTTTCTCTGCTGATGAAGCCTGTATTTTTCAAGAGTCTCTTTAGGAATAGTCTTCAAATAATCTTCCGGATAACCAATTTCCTTTGAGCGCCCTCTCTCTTCCTGAATATAACCGTCATTGTATTTTGTAATTAGCAAATCGCCAAGATCCCACCATTTTTTAATATTGGATTCTGCATTTTCCATACAATATTTGGTAAGAAATTTTTCCACAAGTACCGGGTTTTCACTTAGAAGTTTACGTGCTGTTGCTTCAATTGAATCCTGTATTCCAAATTCGCGGGCTTCTATTTCTTTCTGCACTTTCTGAATATCTTTAATCATATAACTCCAGCGGAGGTTAGCATAATTGGCAACAAAATTAAATGCCCACCATGCAGATTCGCGGGAAAATTTATTCAATGAACCGATTGTATATGATTTCGGTAAATCTGAAATTGATGTGTACATTGGAGCAAAGAAATTTGTATAAGGATCATCAGGGCCATACCAGTAAACGCCCCCTATTTCATCGGGTACATTTGCGCGTGATTCGGATACAAATACAAAACCTGCCTGCTGTGTGGCAATAGGCCTTTCCCATGCATAATATTTTCCATCAACCTGCCATTTAATCGGGCGCCATCTGTCTGCTGATGCAAACGGGCCTGCAATAAAATCTTTTGTCATATCAAATTGTGTTCCTTCATAATGATCGCGGTGTAATGCAATCACATCCTGAACATCAAGTTTTCTATCCGGTTTAATATAAAGCGGATAAGGCTGAACTCCTTTGATACCGGAACTGTAATCGGGACTTAGGCTTAATGAAGGAGCTACCCTTCTGAAAATACTCCATACTCTTCTTGCAGAATAACGAATCTGTTCTTCGGTTGGAGGATTATAAGCGTCCATAAAACTGAATGGTTTGCTATCCGATGTTTTGTAATATCCTTTCTGAGCGGCAAATGAAATTACATCCATTGAGTAGATACAGTTTTCAGGATCATTCAATGGGAATTCACGTATGCGCGACATATTGGCATGAGCAGAAATGCATCCGTCAGGAATTCTAATTGCTACCCATACTGCTCCTTTATTTCCCGGGCCTTTGCCGATTATTTCCAATACCCATGCTTCTTCTTTATCTGCTATGGATATTGATTCGCCTGTACTGTTGTATCCAAATTCAGCAACCAGATCAGTCATAACTTTAATTGCTTCTCTTGCAGTTTTAGCACGCTGAAGTGCAACTCTCATGAGTGAAAAATAATCCCATGCGCCTTCCCTGTTTTCAAGTTCGGGCCTGCCGTCGAATGTAGTTTCACCTATTGCAAGCTGAAATTCATTCATCAAACCTACAACTCTGTATGTATGTGCAACCTGAGGAATTTTATATACTCCTCCGCCATAGTTGCGTATTTCCATAAAGTCACCGGTTTTATAATCTGCGGCGGGAATCATGGAAAGCCTCGGGAGGAATTCGCCGTCGCATGAATATGAGATCATGCACTCGCCGTTTTTTGATGCCCCTTTGGTAACGAGTATTGAAGTACATGCGCAGGTAAAAAGCCAGTATGCAATCAAAGAGAAGAAACCTGCAACAAGTAGTAATTTATTCTTTAATCCTATCATAGAACAATCTCCATTTATATTTACTTATTTGTTAATGAGGTAAAACTATAAATAATTTCATTTCAAAAAAAACTTAAAATAATAATTCTTCTAAAAGTTTAAATAGTTTATAATGGAAGGAAAGGGAGGAATATAAATGATATTGTATTCATATTTGCGGATAATATAGTAAATAGGAAGGAATATTCGACCCTGCCGGGGCCGCTTATTTTTGTTTTATTATTATTTCTATAAACATACGATGCCTCCGGCATCGTTATTAAATTTTGTGCATTACTTGATATGATGGTAATCTTCAACAAATGGAACTCATCCCCTGGACCCTTCTTCCCGCAAGCGGGATCTTCGACTTTCGAAGAGAAGGGGAAAAGGCTAAATGTATTGGAAGCACCCAATGTCATGCTTGGGGTTGAGTTCAGTGATATATTATCCGCGGTTCTTGCGTATAAGAACTATCTATGCCCAATTTTAATCGTCTAAATTAAAAAGGCAAATCCTTATCATCATCTTCTTCCTTCACAGGTGCTGAAGATGATGGAGAGCTTGTCCTCATCCTGTCATATTCACTAATTGCCATGCTGTTTAATTCGGTTTTCAATTCTTTAGGAATAATAACAGATTCGCGCCATTTACCGTCTTTTCCTTTTTCACTTGGTGCGCCCAGGAATAAACCGGTTGGACCGAGAACAAGTTTGAAACCTTTTAAAATAATTCCTTCGTTAGTTTCAATATCTACAAAGGCTTTTGTATTCCCGGCAGGAGATTCTAATATAAACATTCTGTTTATTGTCATGTCTTTCCAATTTTTTATTGCAAATATATATTAATTAGATATAGTATATTAAACAAAACATTCAACCTCACCCTTTAATTCCCTCTCCTTGCGAAGTAGAGGGATAGGGTGAGGTCAAATGGGGTGGTCAATTATTTCTTATGTTTTTCAAACCAGTCAAAAACAGTAGTCCACCAGAGCCGAGCGTTTTGCGGCTTAGTTACAAAGTGAGTTTCATCCGGGAAATATAAGAACTTACTTTCCACCTTCATAAGCTGCAGAGCGGTAAAGAGCTCCATAGCCTGTCCTTCAGTAAGCCTGAAATCCTGTCCGCCATGGATGATAAGCATTGGAGTTTTGAAGTTCTTAATATATCTGTTCGGTGACCATTTATCATAATCGCCCTTGTTAGTCCAGTAAGGGCCGCCGTATTCCCAATTCGGGAACCAGAGTTCTTCTGTTGTGCCGTACATACTTTCAAGGTCAAACCCGCCGTCGTGAGAGACGAGCGCGTTAAATCTGTTTGTATGCCCTTCAATCCAGTTAATCATATAACCGCCGTACGAAGCGCCGGCAGCAAAAACATTTTTCTTATCAATGAAATTAAATTTAGCAAGAGCAAAATCGAGAGCGTTCATTAAATCGGTATAAACTTTTCCGCCCCAATCGCGCGAAATTTCATCTGTAAATTTCTGTCCGTATCCCGTAGAGCCGCGCGGATTGGTAGCAATAACTACATAACCTCTTGATGCGAACAACTGAATATTCCATCTGTAATGGAAATCATCTTCCCAATGTCCCTGAGGCCCGCCGTGAATTAAGAAAATAAGAGGATATTTTTTTGCTGGATCGAAGAATGGAGGTTTAATAATAATTGACTCTACCTTTGCTCCATTTGCGCCTTTACTCCAGAAAGTTTCAATTTCATTAAATGCAAGCTGTGAAAGAAGCCCTTTATTCATATAGGTCAATTGTTTCTGCACGCCGCCGTCAACGTTGACTGAGAATATTTCAAGAGGCTTAGTAGAACGCTGCTGCTCGAAGAATAAAGTTTTTCCATCAGGGGAAATTGAAAGTCCGCTGTTCATATGATCTTTAACCAGTGTTGTTAATTCGCTTGTGGCAACATTAATTTTATAAATTGGATCTAATACTTCGAACGGAGCATCAAAATAAATATATTTTGAATCAGGCGACCAAACCAACTGCCCTGCCGTGAGGTCAATTTTTTCAGAAATATTTTTAAGCTTGCCCGTTGCCCTGTCATAAATCACAATTGATTTTTTATCGGCTTCAAATCCCGCACGCGCCATTGAAGTGAAAGCAATATATTTACCGTCAGGTGAATAAACAGGCTGACAGTCGTTCCCTTTGCTTACAGAGATCATTTTAGCGGGAGCTGCTTCCCCTTTTTTAATATCGTTTAATTTAACAATGAATACATCATTGTTGGTGCTAGTAGCAACAACTCTCTCATTATTAATGGTGAAAGCAAGTTCGGTACCATCTGGTGAAAAAACATATTCTGCATCGGTAGTTAAATCAACCGGAGGTACTTCGGAATTACTTTTAAATGTAATATCGGTGAGGTCTTTTGTGTTTACATTATATAAGAATAAATGGCTTCTCTTTTCTCCGCGCCAGTGATCAAAATTCCTGTACATCAATTCAGTAAGTATTGATGCTTTTACGGGACTTGCATCTTTTTCTTCATCATACTTCTGATTTGCTGCCTGATCCGGCAGGTTTGGATAAACTTCCGAAATTAATAATAATTTATCCCCTGTTTTATTCCAGACATACCCGTTAACACCTGTATAAATATCCGTAATCTGATGGTCGTTAGAGCCATCAAGATCAGCAGCCCACAGCTGTCCTTTTTTAAGATAGGATATTGACTTGCCGTCAGGCATAAATGTTGGGCGGCTTGTACTTACATCTGCACTTACAAAATGACGTAAATTGGAACCATCTGAATCAACCAGATAAATTTCAGTTTTCCCTTTATTCGTTTCCATTTTATAAGCAGTAACTGCAAACGCAATTGTTTTGCCGTCAGGGGATAAGCTGTAAGCCCCTACACGCTTCATAGACCACATATCTTCAATGGTCATTGCCCTTTTGGTCTGGGCATTAAGCTGAAATGCCATTACAAATAAAATCAGTATGCTTAATAGTTTTCTCATTATTTCCTCAAGTAATTTATTTTGCTTGTAATAAATTAACAAAGAGTCAGTTGCAGAGCAAATAAGAAATACATTTAGAAAATGAACGATTTACATTAATCCAAGGCAATGAGGATATTTACTTTAACGCAGCCTTCTACCGGCCAACGGCTTTCAGGTTAAAGGATTGTTTCTTTTTACTTTGTTTCTCAAAATTTTTGTCAATTTTTATTGAAAAACCGGACTAATAATTTTATTGACACTTATTTTAATATCCTTTAACTTTAATATATATGAGCTGATTATTTTAAAACCTGCTAATATGGAAATTATTTGCCAAGTGATTTTAAAGCAATGTACGGGTGCGTTTCATAATAAAGGAGATAATATGAGTAAGTTTAAAATTTATTTCTTATGCGGAATAATTTTTTCTTTGGCCGTAAATTCCTGCAAAGAGGATATTTCCGAAACACTTCAAAATAACCAGCCGGTTATTCAAAGCATTACAGCAGACAGCATCTTTATTCCCCCTTTTTCTACAATTAAACTTACTTGTACAGCTACAGATAAAGACAATGATGAACTTATATATTATTGGTCATCAACTAAAGGAAGTTTTCCCGACGGGCAAACGGGAACTTCTATCAGATGGCTTTCTCCTTATTCAAGCGGGCAGGACACAATAAGGGTAACAGTAAACGACAGAAAGAATCCCGCTATAGGTATTATTATTATAAATGTAGGCAACCCGCCTTCGCAAACCTATGTAATCAGGCCAATTAATGCTTCTATTAATGTTTCGCTTGCCCCTGTTTTATCATGGGGTGGAGCTTATGGTGTTTCTCATACACTGCAAGTTTCAAATGTTAATGATTTCTCTACACTTATATATGAAAAAAGCGGATTGACTAATAATTATGATCAGGTAACCGGGCTTACAACAAATATAAAATATTATTGGAGGGTTAAATCAAGTAATAGTTTTGGCACTTCTTATTCCCCTGTTTATTATTTTACTACTTATAATAATCCTTGTCCGGGAATGCCTACTTTCAGTTATGGAGGAAAAATTTATAATACCGTTCAAATCGGTTCTCAATGCTGGATGAAAGACAACCTTGATATAGGCACTATGATAACTACGGATAAGAGTATGACAAATAACGGTATTATAGAAAAATATTGTTATTACGATGACCCTGCTTATTGTGCATCCTTTGGTGCTCTATATAACTGGGATGAGGCAATGAGCTACGATACTATTCCCGGAATACGTGGCATTTGTCCTCCTGACTGGCATTTACCAACTGCTGCTGAATTTAATACTTTATTGGCGTCCGTAGGAAATGATGAAAATTCACTTAAAGAGGTAGGGCAAGGAAGCGGTGCCGGTGCCGGAACAAATACCAGTGGTTTTTCATTTCTTTTAGATGGTTATCATATGGATGTTACTTACTATGATGTAATGAATCGCGGCTATTTATGGACCTCTTCACATTTAGTCAAGGGCGTTCCATATGCTTTTTTCTTTAGTGCTTCCGATAATTACTTTGAACAAATTCATTTGCTTAAACCAATGGGCTATAATATCAGATGTATAAAAAACTGAGTTTATATTCTTAGGCCTAAGTTATACTTTTTATGGTACAGTTAAACTATTTCTTGCAGGAAATTCATATATTAGTATTATTCAGTATGCTGTTAAGCAAAGAAGTGCAATTAAAAACTTTGGCAGATAAAAAAATCGGGAATAACTATGGAAGAAAATAAATCCGAACGGCTTCTTTCACTTGATGCCCTCCGCGGCTTCGATATGTTCTGGATCATTGGGGGCGAAGGGATTTTTCATGCTCTTAAAGCTTATACAGGCTGGGGATGGGCAATCTGGTGCTCTAACCAGTTCGAACACGTTGAATGGAACGGATTTCATTGTTATGATTTGATTTTTCCTTTGTTCCTTTTTCTTTCGGGAGTTACAATGCCCTTTTCTTTAACACGCCAATTAGAAAAAGGAATTCCTAAAAATAATATATATATGAATGTTTTCCGCCGGGCGCTGCTTCTTGTTTTCCTTGGAATTATTTACAACGGACTTAAAGACTGGAATATTGCGCACATTCGGTTTGCAAGCGTTCTCGCACAAATTGGCATTGCTTATCTATTTGCCGCAATTATCTTCCTTAATACCGGATGGAAAAAACAAATTTATTGGGTTGCAGGAATTTTAATTGGTTACTGGGGCATTCAAGCGCTGATTGATATTCACCAGGGAGGGACATTTACTCAGGCAGGAAGTATTAATGGATTTATAGACAGGCTCCTTCTGCCCGGAAAACTTTATCTCGGCAATCATGACCCGGAAGGGATTCTTGTAAAAATTCCCGCCACCGCCACGGCACTGCTTGGCGCCTTAACCGGAACATTCATTAAGAACAATAAGATGGATGGAGTGAAGAAAACTTTGTACATGGTAATTGCCGCATATCTTCTTTTAGGTGTTTCCCTGCTGTGGAATTTTATTCTGCCTATAAATAAAAATCTTTGGACAAGCTCTTTTGTTCTACAGACTGCAGGCTGGTCAGTTTATTTACTTGCAATCTTTTATCTGATCATTGATGTACTCAAAATTAAAAAGTGGAGTTTCTTTTTTGCCGTGATAGGTATGAACTCAATTACAATATATATGGCCGAGTCATTGATAAATTTTTCTACACCCGTTAAAAAAATATTCGGCGGTTTTATTAGCTGGTGGGCTCCCGGAATCCAGCCATTGCTTATGACGCTTTTTTTAATTTCGTTTGAATGGCTCTTTCTCTATTTCTTATATAAGAAGAAAATCTTTTTACGGGCATAAAGCGTAGATATTCAAAATATTCTAATGGTTCAACAGGCTTGATCATGTTGTAATCAATAAAAATGTTTTAATGAAAATAATGCACCATGCTTTTATTTAATCTAACATATAGGTGTAATTTCTAATATTCTTTTGTTTGCTTAACCCATCCCTTTTTGATAATTTTCATTTTATATAATTATCTTGAATTGTACTAAATTAGAATTTAACACGGAATTACTATGAAAATTAAAAATCTACTTTTATTATTACTTTTCTTTATTACCCTGCAAAGCAGCGTAATATTTTGTCAGGGGAACACCACTCCCGATAAAAAAGCTATTACAAGTTTAATAGAAAGAATAGCTCCGGGAAAATCGGGCAATTTTATTATTGAAGCCATTCCCGCTGAAAATAATATGGAGACATTCGAACTTGAAAGCCGCGACGGTAAAATTATTTTGCGCGGAAGCAGCACCTTAGCCCTTGCACGCGCTTTTAACTGGTACCTGACCAGATTTTGCAATACCTCTGTCTCATGGTATTTGGCCGAGCCTGTTGATATTCCCTCTACTCTGCCTGCGGTTGATAAAAAAGTTGTGCAGTCTTGCCGCTTTGAAAAAAGATTTTTCCTTAATTATTGCACTTTCGGCTATACAACTCTCTGGTGGAAATGGAATGATTGGGAACGCTTTATTGACTGGATGGCTCTGAATGGAATTAATATGCCTCTTGCTATTACGGGACAGGAGTATATCTGGCAAAAGGTTTGGGAAAAGTATGGAATGACCGATGACCAGATAAGAACATTCTTTACAGGCCCCGCTCATCTCCCATGGCATAGAATGGGAAATCTTGACGGCTGGATGGGACCATTACCTCAGGAGTTTATTAATAATCAGTTTGAACTGCAGAAGCAAATTCTAAAACAGGAACGGGCTTTCGGTATGACTCCCGTTCTTCCTGCTTTTGCCGGACATATCCCGAAAGCAATCAAAGAACAATATCCCAAAGTTAAAATTTCCGATCTTGGTTCATATTCCACAGGGGATGAATATGATGCTTTCTTCTTAGACCCGATGGAACCTCTCTTTGTTGAAATTCAAAAAGACTTCCTTAAAGAACAGACAAAATATTTCGGAACAGACCACCTGTACGGTGCTGATCCTTTCAATGAAATGGATCCTCCAAGCTGGGAAGCAGATTACCTTGCTTCTGTTTCCAAAACAATATATAAAGGAATGTCAGCTATAGATAAAGATGCTGTGTGGATTCAAATGGGATGGACCTTCTATTATGACCGCAAACACTGGACTAATCCCCGCCTTGAAGCAATGATAAAAGCAGTTCCTAAAAATAAAATGGTTATACTCGATTACTTCTGCGAACAGGCTGAGGTGTGGAAACTAACTGATGCATTTTTCAACGCTCCTTATTTATGGTGCTATCTCGGTAACTTCGGCGGAGGCACTCAAATGGCAGCACCGCTAAAGAAAGTAGCGGGAATACTTTCCACAACGGAAAAAGATGATAACAGAAGGCAGATGTGGGGTATCGGTTCAACATTGGAAGGTTTCGGTGTTAACAGATTTATGTTTGAGTGGCTTTTTGAATATGCATGGAACAGCGATGCCGCAGACCCGAACAAATGGATTCGCGAATATGCTAATTCACGCACGGGACACACAGATGTTATTGCACAGGAAGCATGGAACAGATTAGTTGAAACCGTTTATAATACTAATGTATCGGGTGTAGGTGTAGGCAATGCAGTTGAAATGCGCCCGCGCCTTGAAGGGAATACGAATTATACACGTATAATTAAATATGACTACAAAGAACTTGCAGGCATACTGGGACAAATGCTTCTTTCTGATCCTCAGTCCCTCTCCAATCCAAGATATAAGTATGACCTTGTTATGGTTTGCAGGCAGACTCTTGCCAATCTTGCTTATCAGGTTAAGGGCAAAATACTTGAAGCATACAAAGCTAAAGACATGAACAAGTTTAATTCTTACGCAGCATTATTCCTTGATATTGCCGCAGATATGGACAGGTGTATTTCTACCATGCCTGAATTTTCTTTAAAGCAATGGATTGAAGATGCCCGTTCATTCGGAAATGATGATGCAAGTAAATTATATTATGAAAAAAATGCCAAAGTGCTTATTACTACATGGGGACAAAAAGGTAACGGACTGATTGATTACGCCGCACGAGATTTAAGCGGTTTGGTAAATTCCTACTACAAAAAAAGATGGGAAATTTATTTTGATACTATCCGCAAATCTATGACTGATAATGTCCCGCTCGATCAGAAAAAGTTTGATACTGATATTGCAGAATTTGAATGGAACTGGTGCATTACTCCATATAAGGAAGATACCAAACCATTAGAAAACCCTGCTTCAGTAGTAAAAGAGTTATATACAAAGTATGTAAAATATTTTTATGAGTTGTTATAGAGAATTTAGACCTTCTGGCTGCCGGAAAAACAATCCGGCAGCATATTAATTAATCAAAAATAATCCCGCCAAAAGGTCAAAAAGAATTAGTTATCCTCATTTAAATGAAATTCTATTAAGTGCATGCAAAAATTGTACTATTGAATTGGCAGTGCCCGAAAATGAATCAGCACCCATTTCGTCATCTATTTCAACTTTAACATTATATTTTTGTGCTATTGCTGTCATTTCGTCTGAATGCTCGGGGTCCGTTTCGGAAAATGAATTTTCATTTATATGGTAAAATAAAATGTAATAAGCATCTTCATTATCAGGTCTTGCCTGTACTGCATAAATATTATCTTTAATCCAAATTGCTCTGAACTTCCCCGATTCAACAGTGCCATTTTGAGCGGTTTTACTGTAAATGTAATCATTTCTATAATAAGCACTTTTTACTGTTATAGTACCTCCTTCCGGAATATTGTAAGTACCTTCAATTAAAGGTATCTTAACTCCCATATCGGATGTAATAGTATCCTGATATACTTCATAACAACCGCTGAGGGCTGAAAATATAAGAAACGCTATTAGCCAGCAAGTAAAGCGATATGATTGTTTTAATGAAAATTTTGATTTTGGGGGGGTATTAATTCTGAATGAATTTTGAGAAGCCATTCTTTCCTCCTATCTGTTAGATATTTAGAAATGGATATACAAACCATAATGGTATTCCATTAATTTTAAGTTAAAACATTTTAGTTATAGAATCAAGAGGCGAAAATGTAGCCTGCTTTTTTTAAACAATATGAAAGCCACTCCCAAAATTCTAAGCCGTTAAATAGAAATATCCCGCAGTGAAAGTAAAAGTGATATAAACAAAGTATGTAAAATATTTTTATGAGTTGTTATAGAGATGTTTAGACCTTATTGCGGCCGGGATAAATATTCCGGCAGTCGTGTAATTTTTTCTACTTTTTTTTAATGTCCGGCCTCAATCATTTCTGAAAGCGGACGTTTCCAGATTGTTGAATCCATAGTAGCGGCAAATAAATAATCCTCATTCATTCCCAAAGCAGTAATGTAACTATCGGGAAATCCATCAGAGACATTTTCCCAGGTTACGCCCTTATCTTGAGAGAGAAATATCTTTTTTTCACAGGCAGCAAATACATTATCGCCTCTGTTAATAAGTGCATCAATTCTTTTAAAAGGCAGTCCGTCTTTTAAACACTTCCATGTTTTACCGCTATCGGGGGAACAAAATAAGCCATTATTTGTTCCGGCCAAAATATACTTATTGTTTAATATAATAGTATTATCAATCCAACAACCTGTGCTGTCGTAAAATTTTCTCCATTTCCTCCCATCATCCTTTGTTAATCTTTGAAAGAGAGCTTTATTTATAGAGCCGTTATCCATTTTTACCCAAGTGTTATTTCCTGCTTGAAGTGAAAAAATATCATAGTCACTTGTTATGTATACCGAATCTTTTTCAATTATTATAGAATCGATCCTATCTATTTTTCTAATTCCTTTACTAATGCTTTCCCAGTTTTTACCTTCATCTTTTGAAACAAATATACCATAACAGCACGTTCCAGCATATATTATTTTACCTTTACTGGCTATTGCAGTTATTTGATTGGATGACAATCCATTTGAAATGCTCTCCCAGCTTTCCCCATAATTTGAAGAAATGAAGGGACCTAATTCCGTACATATATATAGTTTATTTTTAATAAACTGAACAGAATAGATATTATCTATGCTGGAAGGCACACTAATCAAATTCCAGATTTTCCCATTGTTAAATGAGACATATAAACTATCTCTTATTAAAACGATTATGGCATTTTCATCAGCAACAACTTGAGATTTATTGCAATCAAACTTGGGGCTCCCAATATTTTCCCAGTTTAAACCCTTATTAGTTGTCAGATAAATGCCATTTTGATATGCATTGGCAATTACATTTTCTCCTGAAGATATTATATCATATATGGTTCTGTCCGGAACAAGATTATTTCGTATACCCCATTGGTTGTTATATTCAAGGCAGAAAACATCATCTCCTGCAAAAGCAATGATACTTTTATACCTGTCGTTTATGAATTTAGTTATTCTTCTGCCTGCTAAACCTTCATTACCATTTTCCCATGTTTTACCCTTATCTTTTGAGACTAAACAACCTTTTTTATCTGTGTTAACAACAATCAGGCTCGAAAATACAATATAATTATATATACCTTGATTATTTAATTGTTGCGTAATCAGAGCCCAGCTTTTTCCATAATCAGATGAGACATACAAGCCGTCATTTTCTAAAAGTGCATAAATGGAATTGCCATCTGTTTGAATATTCCTGACATATATTCCATTAAGCAACGTATCGAGCTGCTTCCATTCCGCTCCGTAATTGGTAGAATAATATATATGTTCTTTATTCCTGCAAAACATTGTTGTGCCATTTAAGCTCAGTTCCAATATTTCTTTATTAAATAAGCCCGTAGTTGTTGGAATCCAATTAATTCCAAGATCATTTGTTTTATATAATCCATTTTCATTTCCGCTAAAAACAAAACCGCCGTTTATTACATATATTGTTTGTAAGCAATTAGTTGAATTCCCTTTTATTTCTTTCCATTCGTAATTTTCATTTGTGGCATATAAGACCCTCCTATTGGTTAAGATTAAAATACTTTCATTTTGCACCTGAACATTCTTTATTATCTCATCATGATCCGGAAAAAATTTTATAGATTTCCAGAAGCCTCCATTTGTATTTGTAACACAAACCGAAGAAGGATTCCAAGCCAGATAGTTATTTTTATATAATAGAAGTTTATATCCGCCGCTTATCGGTAAACCGTGTGTAATGTCTTTCCATGTATTACATTTATCATTTGTTGAATAGACCTTTGAAGAAGTTAAAAGGTATATATTTTTATCGGTTCTTATTATTTTTTTAATGTCATAATCTTCCAACCCATAATTTTTGTCCAACCAGGTTTTTCCTTTATCAAAGGTGAAGTACACTCCCATGTTAGTCCCTATAAAAATACCATCTTCATCAACAAGGAAAGCAGTTATTGGATGCAAATAGGGAAATGTTCGGTCAAGATGCCAATCATTGCCGCAATTTGTTGAAACATAAAGACCTTTTTCCAGATCAAATAAATAGAATTTCCCTTCGTTAATGAAAAAGGATTTTGACTGGTTGTGGGATATATGATAATTAATACTTTTCCAGTTATTTCCCCAATCGTTTGAAAGGAATAAATCGCTTTGGGAAGAATAATCATATGCCTTAACTATAATTTGATTATTGTAAATAGCCACATTTCTCAGAACGGCCAAATTTTTTGATCTGTATATTAAACTCCAACTATTTCCTATATCTTTGGATACAAATATTTGGTAATTTTCAGCGAAGACGATATTTTGCTTTTCTAATGCTACAGAAACAATTTTCTCATAAGGCAAACCGTTGCTGCATTCAATCCATTGAGCGCTCTCTTTCTTATATACAAAAATGCCTTTCCATGCCAAAGCAAATATTTTGTTATCACAAATTATTATTTTAAAGAAATATTTGTTCGGAGCCGTATCTATTATAGACTTCCATGTTTCACCGCCATCGCTGGACAAATAGATGCCTTTCCCTTCTACTGCTGCGTATAAATTCCCATCATTTTCTACTAAAGAACTAATTCCGGATTTAGAAAACTCGCTGATAACCTCATTCCATGTTTCACCATAATTAGTTGTATAATAAAATCCATTTAGGCTTCCAATAAATATTTTTGTTTTATAAATTAGCACAGATATATTAGGCACGTTTATAAATTTCAAAACTGATTCATTCCATTTTTTACCATTATATATTGCAAGGCCATTATTGTTCCTTAGAATTATTATACTATCTTTTACTGCCATGGCAGTAAAACCCTTTTTGTATATTTTTTCCCAGTTTGCACCTTTATCCACAGTAACATATAAGCCGCTGCCTCCAAAAAATATTTTACTTCCCTGAATAGATACATTTTTATTAACTGGAACTTCATCCTGAATATTATTTGAGAATAAGACCCACTTGTTTTGCCCTTCATTTAGCAAATAAAGGGATGTTTCATCCGCGGCATAAAGACCTGTCTCGTTATAAGCCAGCGATTCAATTTGTGCATGTCTTAATCCTTCACCAAGAGGCTGCCATTCTTTTCCAAAATTTGTTGAATAGTACACTCCATCCCTTGTGCCTGCGTAAAGAATATTTCCCTTTGCAACTATTTTGTTAATTTGGGCATGCTCACGCCCGGTATTTAGACATCTCCAATTTCTTCCAAGATTATCTGAGAATTCTATTTCCCCGCTCGAATTGTTATAAACAATAGATGAACCGCTAATTGAAATTAAAACTATATTTTCATTATTGTAATTAGTTCGAATTAAATTCCATATTTTGTTTTCTTTATCAAATAAATAGATTGCATTTCCAGAAAGTGCAATTATGTTCACAGAGTCCGCAGCTACTTTTTCTACTTCTAAGCTTTTCAATCCGTTATTCAATGTTTGCCATGACTGACCTTTATTAGTGGAACAATAGATGCCTTTATCCTTCACACAAATAAATGCTTTACTGTCCTGTATTGTTACATCTTTTATCTCATCAATAGTAAAACCGTTTAATAACACTTTCCTTGTATTGTTATAACCTGATGAATCCGGCTTCCAGTCCTTTCCTTCATTGGTAGAAAAGAATTCTTTTCCCTGAGAATACGCATATATTTTGTTGTCAGTTCTTTTTTCTATATAGAAATATCCTCCGTTTGGTGCATTTAACCGGCACCATTGGGCAAATGAGGTAGAATATAAAATTATTATAATTAAATAAGACAACATTAGCCGGAAAATATATTTCATTTAGCACTTCCCTTATTTATGTTACTTTTTATTTAACACTTAACTAAACGTTATATCAATTTATTTATAATAAAACTCATTCGCTTACCGGCTCTATCAGTGGGTTTCAGTATTATTTAAAAATATATTCATTATTAATTGTCAAATTATGGCTCTTTATTCAAAACGTCAAGGCAAATAATTGGTAGCATTTCATTAATTACACATCTTCTCCAGATAATATTAAATATTTATTATTGCAAAATTAATAAATAATGACTTTTGTTTATCTTTCTTCAATTAATTAGCAAGCTTTGCTGTAATAACTCCTTATAAATGTCATATATTCAACTCAATAGAAATGTCAGTAAAAGTTAACTATATAAAACCCTCGGATCCTCCTAATTATATAGTATTATCAATGTATCATAAGAGTAGAATTGATACGTAAAACACTCAAATAATTCACCTCAATAGCCTCTACGGTTTGCTTAACCCCTCCAATTTTGATAATTTGTAAACTAAATTTTTAATAATTAGCCAGTCAGAGAAATGAAATATCCTTTTGAAGAAATTGAAGCAAAATGGCAGAAAATCTGGGAAGAGAAGAAAATATTCAAAACCGGGCTTTCTGAAACAGAAAAGAAGATTTATTGCCTTGTAATGTTCATTTATCCATCCGGAGCCAAGCTCCATTGCGGGCATTGGTATAATTACGGCCCTACCGATTCCTGGGCACGTTTTAAGAGGCTTCAGGGATTTAATGTGTTCGAACCTATGGGTTACGATGCATTCGGCCTTCCTGCTGAAAATTATGCAATCAAGACAGGCGTACACCCGCAGGATAGCACCCTAAAGAACATTGCCGATATCCGCAGCATGTTGCAGCGCATGGGCTGTATGTACGATTGGGATGCCGAAATGATGACCTGCGTTCCCGAATATTATAAATGGAACCAGTGGCTCTTTCTGCAGCTCTATAAAAAAGGGCTTGCTTACAGAAAAAATGCCCCTGTTAACTGGTGCCCTTCATGCAAGACGGTTCTTGCAAATGAACAGGTTCTCGGCGACGGCGGCTGTGAAAGATGCGGCACAACCGTAATACAGAAAAACCTTACTCAATGGTTTTTTAAGATTACCAATTATGCCGAACAGCTTCTTGAAGGCCTGAATAAAATTGACTGGCCTGAAAAAACCAAACTTATGCAGACTAACTGGATAGGCAAAAGTGTCGGTGCTGAAGTAGATTTTAAAATTGAAGGCAGCAATGAAAAAATGACTGTCTTCACTACACGTCCCGATACACTTTTCGGTGTTACCTATGTTGTAATTGCTCCCGAACATGAACTTGTTAAAAAAATTGCCAAACCTGAATTTAAGGAAGACATTGAAAAATATATTGAACAGGTACGCACTCTTACGGAAGTTGAAAGAACATCAACAGTAAAAGAAAAAACAGGCGTTCCCACAGGCGCATATGCAATAAATCCGGTTAATGGAGAAAGAATACCAATCTGGGTTGCAGATTATGTACTAGCTACTTACGGTACCGGATGTGTTATGGCTGTTCCGGGGCATGATGAAAGGGATTTTGAGTTCGCTAAGAAATTCAATATGCCAATAAGAAAAGTCATTTTGCAGAAAGGCACGAAACAGGAAGATGAACTTACAGAAGCTTTCACAGAAATAGGTGAAATGGTTAATTCCGGGAAATATAACGGGACAAGATCAGACCTTGGAATAAAAGAAATTATTAAAGACCTTGAAAAGGATGGAACAGGAAAAGGAAAAATTAATTACAGGCTGCGCGATTGGCTTATTTCACGCCAGCGTTACTGGGGCACACCAATACCTATTATCCATTGCGAAAAATGCGGTGAAGTCCCCGTGCCTGAAGATCAGCTTCCTGTTAAACTTCCTTATAATGTGGATTTTAAACCGGACGGCGGTTCCCCTCTTGCAAGCAATGACGAGTTTGTAAATACTAAATGTCCAAAATGCGGCGGACCGGCAAAACGTGACGCAGATACAATGGACACATTCGTGGATTCTTCCTGGTACTACCTCCGCTATATGAATCCTAAATATGATAAAGGAATGTTCGATACCAAACTTGCAAATGACTGGACTCCGGTGGATATGTATGTGGGCGGTGCCGAGCATGCAACAATGCACCTTCTTTATGCACGCTTTATTCATAAGTTCCTCCGCGATATTGGCCTGGTTAACAGCGATGAGCCGTTTAAGAAATTAATTCATCAGGGTACAATTACAAACCAGGGCGCTAAGATGTCTAAGTCCAAAGGCAACGTTGTAAACCCGGATGATTTTATAGTTAACTGCGGCGCCGATGTTTTCAGAATGTACTTAATGTTCATGGGGCCGTATGAACTCGGTGGCGATTGGAGCGATAAAGGGATAGTAGGCGTCGACCGCTTTGTACAGCGCGTTTATGCAATGTTTAACACATACGCTAATATTGCAAAAGAAAATCCGGCTAAAGAAAAATATGATCTGAACGAAATGACCGACCCCGAAAAGAGTGTATATAGGAAAATAAATCAGACTCTTGAAAAAACAGGGATTGAGACTGAACACTTTAGATTTAATACTGCAGTCGCTGCATTGATGGAGCTTCTAAACGAACTGAATAAAAATCTTGCTTCATGCAGAAAAGAAATTATTGCCTATTCTCTTGAAAGGATGAATATTATGTTTGCTCCCCTTGCACCGCACCTTGGTGAAGAGTGCTGGCAGATCATAGGCAAGGACGAATCACTTTTTGAAAAACCTGTCTGGTATAAACCGGACGCTGCTGCGCTTTCATCGGACATACTGGTAATAGCCGTACAGGTTTCGGGAAAGCTGCGCTCTACTGTTGAAGTCCCCGCAGGCGCAAATGAAGCAGAGGTTAAAGCTGCTGCATGGGCGGATGAGAAAGTGAAAGTGCATACGGAAGGCAAAACAGTTGTGAAAGAAATATACGTCCCCGGAAGGATTTATAATATAGTGGTAAGATAATGCCATTGTTCCATAACAATTTATAAATAAGAGAGTACTTATGTTAGACGTAAAATTTATTCGTGAAAATCCTGATCTTGTTAGGCAGGGTTTAAAAAATAAGAATGCAGAAGATATAGTTGACCAGATAATTGCCCTGGACGAAGAGCGCCGCTCTTTTATTACAAAGACCGAAGAGCTCAAGGCTAAGAAGAACCAGGTTTCCGCACAAATTCCTGCAATGAAAAAAGCAGGACAGGATACCAGCGCTATCTTTGCAGAGATGAAACGCGTAGGGGATGAAGTTGTACATCTTGACAGCCAGTTAAATGACATAGAAGAAAAAATAGATTACATACTCCGCCGTACTCCAAACATTGCGCACTCATCAGTCCCTGTGGGTAAGAGCGCTGAGGAAAACGTTGAAGCAAGAAGGTGGCTGCCGGAAGGTTTCTCTTTTAATAATGAGTTTAAGGTATTAGACCATATAGAGCTCGGCAAAAAACTATCCATTCTTGATTTTGAGCGCGGTGCAAAAATTTCAGGCGGCGGTTTCCCGCTTTATATGGGCAAAGGAGCAACACTTGAACGCTCACTTATTAATTTCATGCTCGATTTTCATCTTCAGCATCACGGTTACAAAGAAATAATGCCTCCAATTCTGGTTAACCGTGAATCAATGAAGGGCACCGGACAGATTCCCAAAATGGAAGAAGATATGTACTTTATAGAAAAGGACGGATTGTATCCGATACCAACTGCAGAAGTGCCTATCACCAATATACACAGAGATGAAATCCTATCCGAAAAAGATTTGACTATTAAGTATGTCGGTTATTCCCCATGCTTTAGAAGAGAAGCAGGCTCTTATGGAAAAGATTCAAAAGGATTCTTAAGAGTTCACCAGTTCAATAAAGTTGAGATGGTAAAATTCTCAAAACCGGATAATTCCTACGACGAACTTGAAGCAATGGTAATTGATGCGGAAAATATACTTCAGACCCTTAAAATACCATACAGAATTCTGATGCTCTGCACAGGCGATTTAAGTTTTTCCGCGGCAAAGTGCTACGATATAGAAACATGGTCTCCTGCAGAAAATAAATGGCTTGAGGCTTCTTCATGCAGCAATTTTGAAACATTCCAGGCAAGAAGAGCCAATATCAGGTACAGGAAAGAGGACAAAAAAATAGAATTTGTGCATACATTGAATGGTTCCGGACTTGCTACGAGCCGATTAATGGTTTCTTTGCTTGAAAATTATCAGACTCCCGAAGGCAAAGTAATAGTTCCTGCGGCTCTTCAAAAATATACCGGATTTAACGTTATTGAATAAAAATGTAATGTTGTATATTTCTTGATACTAATTTGCATTAATTGGATTTTTTATAATGCACGAAAAAGCTTATGGAATTGAACTTTATAGAGCAATCTTATCTTATATTGATATGGTTGCTTTGTTATTTTTAAACTAAATTTTTAATATATATTGAAAGATTTTTTTGCATGGGAAGCCTTAAAGAATTAAATAAATATTTTGTCCGCTATAAGAAACTGATGTTTCTTGGATTTCTTTTTACATTTCTATCCAATGTAGCGCAGGTATATGTCCCCGACCTTCTTAAAAATGCCATTAATGCCCTTCAGAAAAATGTTACTTCTTCAGTTCTTCTTGAATATGGCATTGCAATTGTAGTCGTTTCTGCAATAAGCGGTGTCTTCAGATATTACATTAGACAAACTTTGATAGTAGTATCAAGAGAAATTGAATTTGATTTAAGGCAGGATTTCTGGAAGCACATTCAGAAACTTAATTACAGGTATTTTCAGAATCACCCTACGGGAAATATTATGGCGCTTGCAACAAATGATATCAGCGCGGTAAGATCTTATGTAGGGCCCTCAATTATGTACTCTGTTGATACGGTAATCAAGTTTATCATGGTAATTATACTAATGGTTTCTATCAGTCCTTCTCTTACTCTTTTTTCCTTATTGCCTCTCCCTTTCCTTTCCTATTTCATTTATAGGATAAGCAAGAAAATCCATAAAAAATTTACGTTGATACAGGAGAAGTTTTCGGAGATTACGGCAAAAGCTCAGGAAAATTTTTCGGGCATACGGGTAATTAAATCATACGTACGCGAAGATTACGAAATAAAAATGTTTAACAAGCTTGGCGATGAATATCTTCACCGTCAGATGGAAAAGATAAAAATTCAATCCTTGTTCATGCCTATTCTGTTTATGATAGCAGGAGTTTCAGTAATTGTGGTAATCTGCCTTGGCGGTATGATGGTAATAAACGGCAAACTTACAATTGGGGATATATCCGCATTTGTAATTTATCTCGGTTTGCTTATTTTCCCTGTTATTGCATTCGGATTCGTGGCTAATATGGTTCAGCAGGCAGATGCAAGCATGAAACGCCTTAAAGCTATATTAAGTGAAAAACCTGAGATTGAAGACAGCGAGCTTACTGACAATAATATCACAGATATTCAGGGAGATATAGAATTCAGAAATGTATCTTTCGGTTATAAAGATGACCTGCCTTTAGTACTTAATAATATCTCTATTAAAATTGAAAAAGGGAAAACCGCTGCAATAATTGGTCATACAGGTGTAGGAAAAAGTTCTCTTATAAATCTTATTCCCCGCTTGTATGATGTTACCGGAGGGGAACTATTAATTGACGGGAAAAATATTAAGCATATACCTATGAATGTACTTAGAAGCAATATAGGCATTGCGCCGCAGGAAACTTTCTTATTCTCAGATACTCTTGCAAATAATATTGCCTACGGAAATGATAAAACGGATATGCGGATAATTGAAAATGTGTCATCCATTTCAGGTTTGCTGAAAGATGTTGAAAATTTCCCCGAAGGTTTTAATACGGTACTTGGCGAAAGAGGCATTACTCTTTCAGGGGGACAAAAGCAGCGCACTGCACTTGCAAGAGCTTTAGCAATTGACCCGAAAATTTTAATTCTTGATGACTCATTCTCCGCTGTGGACACCCATACCGAAGAAGAAATATTAATAAAGCTAAAAGAATTTATGAAAGATAGAACCAGTATTCTTATAAGCCACCGTATAAGTACAGTTAAAAATGCGGACATAATATTTGTACTTGAAAAAGGCAAAATTGCCGAACAAGGCACACACGATAACTTATTAAGATTAAACGGCATTTATGCCGATCTTTACCAAAAACAATTACTTGAAGAAGAGTTGAAAGAAATATAATCTATGCCCGAACAAAAAGAAGATGAAGTATTAGGTAAAGCGTACGATTCTAAACTGATGAAGCGCCTTCTTGGTTTTGCTAAACCTTATACAAAATATGTTGTAGTTGCAATATTATTAAATATAATTGTGGCCGCACTCGGTCCGCTGCGTCCGCTCCTTACAAAAATTGCCATTGATAAAGACATTGCAAATAAAGATTACAACGGACTAATATTAATTTCTGCGGCACTTTTCGGCGCGTTATTATTCCAGGCGGTTATGCAGTATTTCCTTACCTATTACACTCAGTATATGGGGCAGAAAATTATTCTCGACCTCCGCTCTAAGATTTTTACTCATACACAGAAACTTGCACTCCGCTTTTTTGATAAAACCCCCATCGGCAGGCTTGTTACAAGAGTTACCAATGACGTGGATGCTCTTGAGCAGATGTATTCTTCCGGAATAATCATGGTATTCAGCGATGTGTTTATAATTCTCTGGATATTAATTTTTATGTTTGCTATGTCATGGGATCTATCCCTTGTAACTCTTTCAGTACTGCCAATTTTATTTTACAGCACATTCCTTTTCCGCAGAAAAGTACGCGAAACTTACCGTGACGTGCGTTTTCATCTCGCGCGCCTCAATTCTTATATGCAGGAACATATTACCGGAATGAACATTGTTCAGCTTTTTACCAAAGAGAGAGAGGAGCTGAATAAATTTTCTGAGATTAATGATGCACACCGTAAAGCAAATGTCAGGTCAATTTTTTATTATGCAGTATTCTTCCCTACAGTTGAATTTCTAAGCTCCGCTGTTCTTGCTTTAATTATATGGTACGGCGGCGGACAAATTATTCAGAGCCATATAACACTCGGTATTTTATTTGCGTTCATTCAATACACTGAAATGTTTTTCCGCCCTATTAGGGATCTATCTGAAAAGTATGATATACTTCAGGGGGCAATGGCTTCGTCTGAAAGAATATTTAAACTGCTTGATGATAATACGATAATTCATAATCCTGATAATCCGGTTAAGCTTAATAATGTTACGGGAAAAATTGAATTTAAAAATGTTTGGTTTGCATATAATCCCGGCGAATATGTTCTTAAAAATATTTCCTTCGCAATACAGCCCGGTGAAACAATTGCCATTGTCGGCGCAACAGGTGCAGGGAAGACAAGCATCATAAATATTCTAACCCGGTTTTATGATATAGATAAAGGTTCAATTGAACTAGACGGCATAGACATCAAAACACTCGATAAGCGCGATTTAAGAAAATATATTTCCATTGTACTGCAGGATGTATTTCTATTCTCCGGTACAATAAAATCAAATATCAGCCTCGGTTCCGACGAAATATCCGATGAAACAATAATAGAAGCGTCGAAAACGGTTGGTGCCCATAAATTCATTTCCCGGCTTCAAAACGGATATAATGAAGAAGTAAAAGAGAAAGGAGCCACACTAAGCGTAGGACAAAAACAGCTTATTTCATTTGCAAGGGCTCTTGCTTATAATCCCCAAATTCTTATTTTAGATGAGGCAACTTCAAGCGTAGATACTGAAACTGAAATATTGATACAAAACGCAATTGAAAAATTATTGGTAGGAAGAACTTCAATTGTAATTGCTCACAGGCTTTCTACCATTCAAAACGCAGACAAGATAATTGTAATGCACAAAGGCGAGATACGTGAAACAGGTAATCATCAGGAGCTTTTAGCTCAAAAAGGTATTTATTATAAATTGTATCAACTGCAATATAAGGATCAGGAAATTTCTAAAACGTCTTAGGAGACATTATCATGGCTAAAAAAAGGTTTATGACTTTATCAAGACACATTCAGGAAGGGGAAAGAATGCATCCCGGAGCAACCGGCGAGCTTTCTGCGTTACTTGATCAAATAGGACTTGCATGCAAACTTATTTCTTTAGAAGTTAATAAAGCCGGGCTTGTTGATATACTCGGATTTACAGGGGATGAAAATGTCCATGGCGAAAAAGTAAAAAAACTTGATATGTGGGCGCATGATACTTTAATAAAAGCTATGGATCATGGGGGACATTTTTGTGTTATGGCTTCAGAAGAAGAAGAAGATATTATTCACATCCCTGAAAGACACAGAATTGGTAAATATGTTATGTTATTTGACCCGCTTGACGGCTCCTCTAACATTGATGCCAACATAAGCATAGGTACAATTTTTTCTATTTATAAAAGAGTTACACCCGACGGCACTCCGGGAACACTTGAAGACTGCCTTCAACCCGGTTATAAACAGGAAGCCGCAGGTTATGTTGTTTACGGATCAAGCACCATTTTTGTTTACTCTACCGGGCATCATGGTGTACATGGCTTTACTCTTGACCCTGCTTTCGGTGAATATCTTCTTTCGCATGAAGATATTAAAATTCCCGCACGGGGAAGAATTTACAGTGCCAATGAAGGCAACTATTTAAAATGGCCTCAGGGATTAAAAAATTATATTAAATACCTGCAGGCTCATACATTCGATGAAAAACCATATCAGGCACGTTACGTCGGTTCAATGGTAGCCGATTTACACCGCACGCTTCTTTACGGCGGAATATTTATGTACCCCAGCGACATGCGCAATGCTAAAGGGAAATTAAGATTAATGTATGAGTGTAATCCGATGTCTTTTATTATTGAAGCTGCGGGGGGACGCGCTATAGACGGCAAAAAAAGAATTCTGGAAGTTCAACCCACCAAACTGCATGAAAGAACTCCTATTTATGCAGGCAGCCCCGAAGATGTAAACCTTCTGGAACAATTCCTAAAAGAAGCTGAAGAAGAAACAAGATAAAATTTCTTAATTCAAAGCTGGTACAGTTCCACTGTGCCAGCCGAAAATAAAACCTATTTTATACATTCAAACTTAATATTATTGCCATGGCTTAAATAAGTATAAGTATATTTATTGTTTTTAGTTGCAATCCAAATATGGAAATCCTTGATTTTGTCATAAAGTTCATCATAATTATTAATTTTATACTCGATAAAATTTGTCTTTTTTGACTTACGGCTCATATCATTTTTATATTTAATAAATGAAATAGATAATATCTTACCAGTACTGCTTTCAACTGTATAACGAATGATGGTTTTCCATCCGTTCTTTAAGTCTTTAATAATGCCATCCGGTAGTAAAGCGAACTTTTTAATGGTCATCTCGACAGTCTGAGAGTTTTTAATTTCCTGTGGAGTTTTTCCGGCTTTATATGATTTTTTATAATCCTCTTTTGAAAGTTTGGTAATAATTTTCCCTTTCGTACTTGCATCCTTGTCATTCTGTTTTTTATTAACCTGTGCTGTTAGCGTAATGGTTAAAATCATCAGGCATGTAACCGAAATTACTAATACTTTTCTTTGCAGCGTGGTTTTATTCAGTTTTAATTGCATCATAATTATACGCCTCTTTTATTTCAGCCAAGTACAGTCGCACTGTGCCCAAGGAATAAGAAACAAGGTAAAATTAGTGGTGTACGGAAATTCCCCCGTGCGCCCCATTTACTTCTAAAAACTTAGCAATAATTTTACTAATTTGCTATGCAAAAGCCATCACCTTGTTGATTTATTCGCAATTCTTCCTCTACATAATTATATCAGAAATGCTTAATTTTAAATGGAAATTTCATGAACTAAAGGAGAGTATAATGTTAAAACGGTATTCATACCTAATTTTAATTTTAATAATAGCCTTCACTAATTCTTATGCTCAGAAGAAGGCATTTGCAATTGAAGATTTGTACAAAATCAAAAGCATTAGTGCGCCTGCAATATCGAATGATAACGGCAGGATTCTTATTACTGTCACCTCTTCCGATCTGAAGAAAGCTAAATCCTCTTCTGATATTTATGTCGTCAATGCCGACGGCAGCGGATATAACAAAGTTGTTTCCGGCTACTCCCCCTTCTGGAGCAAGGACGATAAGGGATTTTATTATTCCTCCTTGAAAGATGGAGCCGAGCAGGTTATGTACTATTCGTTTACAATTAAAGAAGCAATTCAGGTTACAAGCACAAGCCTTGGCGTTTCTGCTCCAAAACTTTCTCCTAACGGAAAATATTTTATTTTTTCAACTATGATTTTCCCCGAAGCCGGAATTGATGAAAAGGCCAATAAGAAAATTTCCGATGCAATGGAAAACGGCCCTATTCAGGCTCACCTTTCCGATAGTTTATTCATCAGGCATTGGACCGAATATGAAGACGGGCAATACACTCATGTGCTGCTTTATGACATTGCAAATAAAACCTATAAGGATTTAACCCCCGGTTATTTCCATTCTCCTGCATTTACCCCCGGCGGAAGCAGCAATTATGTATTTTCCCCCGACTCGAAAGAAATTGCATTCGATTCCAAACGTGTTGCTAATCCTGCTTCATCTACCAATGGAGATATTTACATAGTTTCTACCGACGGAACCGGATTAAAAGATATTACTGCCGATAATGCCGGTAACGATAGTCACCCAATATATTCCCCAGACGGAAAATATATTGCATACTTAACCCAGAAAACACCTGCTTATGAATCGGACAGGATCTGCCTTGCTTTATATGACAGAGCAGCGGGAACACACAAAATTATTACCGAAGCTTTCGATAACTGGGTTGTTGATTTTGAATGGGCACCCGATTCAAAGTCAATTTATTTCACCGGATCTGAAAAAGGTTATCAGCCTTTATTTAAAATAAACATAGAAACTTTAAAGATTGAGAAGATTATTGAAAATGTTCCTGTCATGACTTTCGCAATTTCTCCTAAAGATGATTACGCAGCTTATACATATTCATTCGTTCACAAACCTATTGAACTTGCAAAATATGATTTTAAGAAATCAACAAAGAATGACATTACAAACTTTAATAAAGAATTTACTGAAAAGGTTGATGTAAGGCCTGCTGAACAGGCGTGGGTTAAAGGTGCCGGGGGCTCAATGATCCAGGTATTCATAGTAAAACCCCATAACTTCGATCCTAACAAAAAATATCCTGTTGTAATTAATGTTCACGGCGGTCCGCAAATGCAATGGATGGATTCTTTTAGAGCCGACTGGCAGGTTTATCCCGGCTCAGGATACGTTACTGTTTTCCCTAACCCTCACGGTTCTACAGGATACGGACAGAAATTTACAGCAGCAATTTCAAAAGATTGGGATGGCAAAGTTTATCAGGATATTATGAAGGTTACCGACTATATTGAAACTCTTCCTTATGTTGATAAAGACAGAATAGGCGCAATGGGTTGGTCATACGGCGGATATTTTATGAATCTGTTACAGGCAAAAACAAAACGCTATAAATGCCTTGCTTCAATGATGGGAATTTATGACCTGCAGGAATTCGGCGAAGAAACTGAAGAACTCTGGTTCCCTAAATGGGATATGAATATGAAAATTGGTGATTCACCTAAATATTTGAAAATGTCACCAAGTACTTACATTAAAAACTTTGCAACACCTGCTTTAATAATTACCGGTGAAAAAGATTATAGAATTCCTTACACACAGAGCATTCACTATTTTACTATACTGAAAGAGAAAGGAATTGATACCCGGTTAATCATTTTCAAAAATGACGGACATTGGCCAAGCGGATTAAAATCTATGCCTCTCTATTATAATGCACATCTTGAGTGGTTCCACAAATATTTAGGCGGAGACCCTGCTCCTTGGGATTCAAAGAAAATGGTTAGAAACCTGTATATGGAATAAAATTTATTTTTGATTACATCTATAATCCCGCTTTGGTATACCTTAGCGGGATTTTTATTATTACCATACTTTACTATAGTGCGAGTAAATAAATGAACCGTTTTTAATTATTTTTTCGTTTGAACTTCACCCCGTTATCTTCTCTAACAAGAAAAGGAGAAAAGGTAAACATTGAACGAACAGACTTTTTGGTACTTCTGCAATATTAAATAACCCCTTGTTGTCTTTTTAATATATATTTTCTTCTTTTAAATTTGAACTTCTATTACCACCATTCTTGTTTAATACATAAATATTGAGAAAATTATTTGAAAGCGATTAAAACACAATACAAGTACATATTTATGACAGCATTATTAAGTTTTTTCGGGTGCGGAACCGGTAATTATCTTCCTCTTGATACGGTTGATAATGTAAATATCCAAAAATACCTGGGTAAATGGTATGAAATTGCCCGGCTGCCGAATTCATTCGAGAAAAACTGCTATGCAGTAACGGCAGAGTACTCACTAATCGATTCTGAAACTGTACGTGTAATTAACAGTGCCCGGAAAGACAGTGTAAACGGCGAGATTGATCAGGCCAAAGGAAAAGCATTCCTTGTAGAAAACAGCGGTAATGCAAAATTCCGTGTCCAGTTTTTCTGGCCATTCAGAGGTGATTACTGGATCATTGATCTGGATAAGGAAAAATATTCTTATGCGGTTGTGGGCGAACCGGGACGCAAGTATTTATGGATTCTTGCCCGCGAACCTCAAATGGATGAGGCTCTTTACAATGATCTCGTTAAAAAATGTAAACAAAAAGGTTTCGATACAAGTCTTCTCATAAAGACGGTGAAGGGGTAACTCACCAAATGAAAAAATCCGGCACGTGCCGGATTTTTTATACTAATTCGTTATAAAAACTTTACTTTTTATCGCAGCAGCTTTTTTCTACATTAGGGCCGCCCTTCTTTGTTTCTGCTTTAGCTTCTTCCTTTTTTACTTCTTTTTTATCTTTGCAGCAGTCCATTTTACAATCGGCTTTAGGTCCCCCTTTTTTTGTTTCTGTTTTGGCGGTACCGTTAGGGGATTCTTTTTTATCCTGGCAGCAATCCATTTTTTTTGCTGTTGCAGCTTTTTTTACATTTGTTTTTACGGTCTTTGTTGTTTTAACATCTTTTTTCTGTGTTGTATTATCCTGTGCACTTACCGTAGTCGTGAGTATAAAGGCGAAAAGAACTGCCGTGATAAATAATAATTTTTTCATTTTTTCTCCATCTATTTTATTATGATTTTACATATTTAGTACCTTAATATCCTCTTAATTTGGATGAATTTCAAGCTCATCCTCACCGCAACTAAAAATATTTTAAGCTATATTTGATTAAGATTATTTGAATTTTTTCCGTTTATATTGAAGGATATAGAATTATGAATTTTAAAGTGACAAAAAACGACATAATTTTTACCGGCAGGGTTTTTACATTAAAGGTTGATGAAATTGAGTACGACAGCGGCAATAAGGGAATAAGGGAAGTTGCCATCCATCCCGGAGGTGCAGTTATATTAGCTTTGAAAGATGACGGAAAAATTATTTTTGTAAAACAATTCCGTTACCCTCTCAATAAGACCATTATTGAACTTCCTGCCGGCAAACTGGAAAAAGGGGAAGATCCTCTTGTGTGCGCTACAAGAGAATTAACCGAGGAAACCGGCTATAAAGCAAAAGAAATTATTAAGCTTGGAACAATATGCTCTTCGCCCGGTTTCTGCACAGAGCTGCTTCATTTATATATGGCAATAGGTTTAACTCCCGGTAATCATAACCGTGAGGAAGGGGAATATGGGATGGAAATCCTTGAATTAACTCCTGATGAAGCTGATAAAATGATTGCATCGGGGGAAATTATGGATGCCAAAACAATTTGCGGTATGCAGTATTTCCATTTAATAAATAAAAAATAAGTGTCACTGCTTCGCAGTTTGTTTTTTACTTAACTCTTCTTGTTACAATAATGCCACTCCTCCGGAGTTGGAATTGCTTAATATACAATATAAAACTACTTCATATAAGTGGCGTATTATTGAAAGTCAGATAATTAATTGCATAAGTAACGCGGCTAAAGCCGGGACAAGGTTACTTGTTTTTTAATCCGCCTGCTAAAGCAGGACGGCAATGATATATCCCAATCCAAATCCCATGACTGCTATTACCGCATCATGGCAGTTAAAACATTCCTGCTGTAAAAGCAATGAGGCTAAAGCCTGGACAAAAGTATTAGTTTTTTAATCGGCAATGAATAGCAATGTCATGCTTATTCGGCATGACATTTAGGGTGCATATCTTTATTTTAACAATTCTTCGAGATCAATTTTCTGGAGATTATCAACCTTTTTGCCGAGGAACCTTTCCGCAATATTTTTAAATTTGGCCGGAACATCACTTACATAAAATTCATGCTTGCCAAGCTGAACAGATTGAGAACGGATACCTCTTCCTTCAAGATAACTTTTTATTATGTATGACGTAGGTTCACCGGAATTAACTAGTTTAACATTTTTACCAATAGCGTGCCCAATAACCTTGGCAAGAATAGGATAATGTGTACATCCGAGGATGAGTGTATCTATATCATCTTCTTTTAGTTCGGCAAGATATTCTTTGGCAATTAATTTTGTAGCTTTATGATCGAGCCATCCTTCTTCTGCAAGAGGTACAAAGAGGGGACATGCTTTTTCAAATACTTTAACTTTTCTATCCAAATTTTTAAGCTGGCTTGAATAAGCTTTATTATTAATCGTAGCCATAGTTCCAATAACGCCTATTCTTCCGGTCCTGGTAGTTTCAAGCGCCATTTTAACACCCGGTTCAATCACGCCTATTACGGGTATTTCAACTCGTTTCCTTAATTCATCAAGTGCAACGGATGAAGCAGTATTGCATGCAATAACAAGCATCTTTATATTTTTTTTCATTAAAAATCTTGCAGCCTGTAATGTGTACTCAATAACGGTGGAATTTGATTTAGGGCCGTAAGGAACACGTGCAGTGTCCCCAAAATAAACAATGTTTTCATTAGGCAATAATGACATAGCTTCTTTAACAACAGTAAGCCCTCCGATACCTGAATCGAAGAAACCGATCGGGTTAGACCTTTCCATGAAATTCAAAATAATTCTCCTACAATAATTCTTGTATAGTTTCAGTCAATTGCAAAGCAATTAACTCATATTCATTAGATGAAACTTTTTTTCTGTTTCTGTCAAGCACATAAAATGCATCTACAACATCATCCCCCTGTGTGGCAATCTTGGCAAAGTAAATAGAAAGCCCAAGTTCATTCATCTTTTTTGCAATCTGGTATAAAAGTCCAAGCCTATCGGGGGAATAAACATCAAGTATGGTATATTTATCATGTTTTTCAAAAGTAATTTTAATTCTGCCTTTCCTTTTGAAAAATTTATTTTCAATTATGCGCCACTTGGAACGGACCTTATTAAATTCGGCAATAATCTGCAGTTCATTCTTTACGGCTTTAATAATATCTGAGCGGATTTTGTCATATCGCGCATTTTCAACTTCATGCCCTGTTCTGAAATCAGACACATTAAAAAAGTCTATTACAACTCCGTCTTTACGCGTATATATTCTTGCATCATGAATATTCAAATCATTTATTGAAATAGCACCGCACAATCTTGAGAGGAGAGATTCGCAATCCCTTGTAATAACTGTAATGCCTGTAAAATGTTCATCCTTTTTGAAAAACACCGATACAGGAGAACCTTTTTCAATTTCTTCTATATGCTGGTTGATCTCTTCCTGAGAATAATGCTGAAGATAGGAGAGATCATTAATCGATTCTATGTGGTTCTTAATAGATTCTTCCGAGAAGAATTCGGAATCTGAAATTGCAGCTTCCTGAGTAACAGTAAGAAGGTCTTCCCCGGTAATTTTCTCTTCAAGCATAGTTCTTGTTTTGCTGTAGAGGTCATAGAGGAGATCGCTTTTCCATTGCGTCCATACCTGTGGCGATACAGCGGATAGATCTGCATAAGTAAGCAGATAAAGGTAATCGAGAGTTTCGGTATTAGGGAAAAGAGATGCAAATTTATTAAGCGTTGGGGGGTCATAAAGATTTCTTCTGAATGCTGACTGCTCCATTGTAAGATGATGCCTTACAAGAAACTGCACAAGCTGAATTTCTTTCTGTGAATAACCAAGGCGCGCCATTACTGTGCTTGCAATTTCTCCGCCAATGATTTCATGTCCGCCAATGCTTATAGGCTTTGCTATATCATGGAAAAGAATTCCAAGATAAAGAAGATCCCTGTTTTTTATGCTGTGAAATATTTTATATAAAATTTTATTATCGGGACTAATATTTTCAAGTGAATTGAGAGCAATAAGAGTGTGTTCGTCGGCAGTATAGCAGTGATAAACGCCGGGCTGGAAAAATCCCACAAGGTCTCTGAATTCCGGCAGAAATGCACCGAGAGCGCCAAGTTCATTCATTGACATTAATGTCTTGCCGACATTTTTTTCAAGCTTTAATATTTCCCGGAAAAACACGGATGATTCCTGTCCCGGCTCGTGTGAATCTTCAATGTTAATAATGTTTTCTATAATGGCAGAACGGAGATTCTCATCAAAGCGGGCATCATACAAACCCCTGTAATAAAACGCCCTTAGTATCATTGGGAATTCAAGTGTTTTATTTTCTTCGATAGAAATTAATTTCCCTTTAATGTAAAAATCGGCATCCAGGTCAATGGCAAGATAATCAGAAATAGGCCCGGCCAGTTCTTCTGAGAATCGTTTTACTACGGTATTCTCAAACCGTTTAATGATATTAGCAGAAACAAAATATTTTTTCATAAAAGGCATATACTTGCCTTCGCCGAAACCTAAACCCCCGGCTAATTTTTCCTGAAATGAAAATTCAAGCCTGTCGTTTTTATTTTCAGAAAGCAGGTGCAGATGATTGCGCACATTCAGAATGAATTTATAGCTTTCATAAATCCTGCCTGCGGCTTTTGCATTTATAAATTTTGCATTCTTTATATGATTAAGAAAGCTTTGAGTCTGGGTAATTTCATTTTGCTCTGCAAGCAGAATAACATTTTTAATTGAGTACATCCACTCAACAGCCTGCAGGTCTCTTAACCCGCCGGCAGTATATTTTACATTCGGTTCAAGAGCTTTGGCAGATTCGCCATATTTAGCGTGCCTGAAATCAATATCTTCATAATACTTGCTTAATAATTTTCCTTTTATCTCAGGAGTTATTAAAGAGAGAAGTTCCTTATTCCATTTATTGTACAGAATTTCGTTACCAAGCAGGAACCGTGTTTCAAAAAATTGAGTGAATGAGTGCAGATCCTCTTCAAGGAATTTTTTAAGGTCGCTAAATTCGCGTACTGTGTGCGAGACTTCAATACCGCAATCCCATAGCTGCTGAACTACAAGTGAAATTGTTTTTTTATCCTCTTCGGCCGATTCTGAGATAAACATTATATCAATATCCGAGTAAGGGGAAAGTTCGCGGCGGGAAAATCCGCCTACGGATACCAATACAAAATTAGGTTTAGAAGTTTTAACAATTTTTAGTATGTATTCTTCAACAAGAAGACTATAACTTACACAGAATTCGAATGAATCATTTAAAAGGGTTTCATCGCTGAAAATCCGTTCACGGTCTTTATAAAATTCTTCTTTTAGTTTAATATAATCCATAAAAAATAAGCCCGGTTATTCCGGGCGCCTGTTCATCATCTTATTTTTAAATTCATCGGAAGTATGCTCGGCAATAATTACCGATGATATTCCTCCGCGTACATTAAAATCGGCTGTAATCTTCATCCATCTGGGAGCGCACACTTCAACAAGATCATTAAGTATCTGATTAGTAACTGCTTCAAAATAAATACCATCGTTGCGGAAGGAATTTAAATATATTTTATATGATTTCAGTTCTATGCATGTGCCTTCAGGTATATACTCAAGTTTAATTATTGCAAAATCTGGCTGGCCTGTTTTTGGGCATACCGAAGTAAATTCAGGTGCAGTGTGAACAATAACATAATCTCTTTCAGGATTAGGATTGGGAAAAGTTTCAAGCAATTTTGTTTTGGGGTTCATTTTATATCCTGTCTTATTCATTATTATTTTTAAATTTTTAACTATTCCTGCAGTCGCCTAATAGCATTTTAGATTTCATATTCACTGCGTATTCTTCCCTATTCATAATCGGGCCTGGTTTTATATGGAATAGGATCTTCAATTCCTGCCTGCTTAAATCCGCGGAGCCGGTAAGCACAGCTGTCACATACGCCGCATGCTTCATCTTCACTCTGGTAACAGGACCACGTCATTTGCAGCGGAGCATTAAGTTCTATCCCTTTCTTTACAATATCTGCTTTGGACATATTAATAATAGGAGTTTCAATTTTTATCTTTGTTTCGGGCTTGGTGCCAAGATTAATTACTTTTTCAAAAGCCTTGAAAAACTGAGGACGGCAGTCAGGGTACCCGCTTGCATCTTCATATACGGCACCTATAAAAACTGCATCAGCTTTTATAACTTCGGCCCAGCTTACACATGCGCATAAAATATTAGCATTTCTGAAAGGGACGTAAGATGAAGGGACTTCTTTATTTGATAAATCGGCATTCTCAATTTTCATATACCGGTCGGTTAGAGAAGAACCGCCAATTTTGGCAAAATAGGGAAGATCAATTATCATCTTCTTCTCAACTTTGTAAAAATCGGCAATATCGTTAAATGCTTTAAGTTCTCTAAGTTCAGTCCTTTGACCGTAATTTATGTGTATAAGAGCCAGATTGTACTTTTGATTGGCAATTGCAGCCGTAACACAGCTATCCATTCCTCCGCTTAATGCAACAACCGCTGTTTTCTTGTTTTTCATAAAACCATCATAAATAACCTACTAAAATACGAAAAAGTTATTAAATGGTTTATACCGAAACGGCTTCTCCCCCTCTGTTTTTGAAGTAAAAAAGTAACATTGTAGCGGCAAATGCACTCAAAATGGAAGAAATAATGAATGGGGCCTGCGATCCAAGCCCGTCCCAAAG
>TBL_comb47_HYPODRAFT_10000211_pt1 | contig 75145 bp, 76 predicted proteins | sample TroBogypolimnion_40_FD_10682 | JGI IMG/M metagenome (IMG submission 10682) | reverse complement strand
TGGTTTTTTAATTTCACTAATGTTATTTTCAACTTTACCCTGCCATGGCCTTTTAGCTCTATGGGGGGAAACAAGAACCCATTCACCGGTTAAAATATTATATCTGCGGTGTGGTTCTTCTACTAAAGGATTATATTTTTCTTTCATCTTTCTTCTTATATTAAACTATATTTTGAGTGCAGAAGAGCCGTCAACAATCTGAGCAATGTAAGTCCTCAAATCACGGCTTGTTTTTAATTTATATTTTTCTGCCATTTTTTCGCAAAAATTATTTACAGCATCTGCCGGGACAAGATTTATAGTACATCCGCCAAATCCGCCTCCCATCATGCGGCATCCTATTGTATTTTCATCCTGCCGTGCATATTCAACAAGTGAATCAAGTTCCGAACAGCTCACTTCATATTTATTTTTCAGGCCTTCGTGTGACTCGTTCATTAGTGCTCCGAATTCCTTAAAATCTTTCTTTAATAATGCATCGCAAGCATTCAGCAGCCTTTGGTTCTCTTCAATTACATATTCGCAGCGTTTAAATGTTACTGGGTCAAAATCCTGATAATGTTCGTTTAGTAAACTTAGATCTACATCTCTCAAACTTTTAATTTCAGGGTCGAACCTCTGGAGAATTTTAACCCCGCTTTCACATTGTTTTCTTCTTGTATTGTATTCAGAAGAAGCAAGTGAATGAGAAACGCGGGAATCGCAAAGTACTATTCTGAATCTTTCGGTATCAAAAGGGAAATATTCATAATTCAATGAGCGGCAATCTATTTTAAGAACATTATTTTTCTTTCCGAACACATTAATAAATTGATCCATTATACCGCACTTAACGCCAACAAATTCATTTTCGGCTTTTTGGGATAATTTAACAATGTCTATAGGTTCAATACTTAAGTTAAATATACTTTTCAAAGCAGTACCAAGCCCTGCTTCAAGTGCTGCAGAAGATGAAAGTCCTGCTCCAATAGGGATATCTCCGCCGAAGACACAATTAAATCCGCTTAATTTGGAACCGCTAAGTTTCAATTGCTCAACTACACCTAACAAATAATTAGCCCATGCTTTACCACTTTTTACAAAAGAACCGATTGAAAATTCATAACTATCTTCCATATCAATAGAAATCAGTTTACAGTTTTTATCCCCTGATGGTGCAATAGCAAAAATTATCTCTTTATCTATTGCTGCAGGCAGAACGAAACCTTCATTATAATCGGTGTGCTCCCCTATTAGATTAACTCTTCCCGGAGACCTGAACAAAAGAGGTTTTTCTTTAAAAGTCGCTTCAAATTTCTCTAAAATTTTCCCATGGTTCATAACGGCTCCAAATTAGTACTGTTAATTTACAAAAGAGATAGGGAAAAATAAATGGACTTTAAGGTCAATTTATTAATTTATGAAAATTTTATGCGTTTTTAGAATTTTTTGGAAATATTCTGTTTATACATTAAAAAGAGCTTTTATACCGGATTTGAAGCCAAATTGAATTATTTACCTTAATTAAATGATGAAATCAACTATATTTACTAATTTTATCGATGATTATTTAAAACGCAAAAAGGGGCATACTACTCCCCTGAAAAGCAAACTAGCTTTTTTTTGCATTAAACAGTTAAACCATCAAGAATAATTTAATTAGTCTGAAATTGTATTAACAACAGATTTCTTACCAAAATTACCTTGAGTATCCAGAGCAGCTTTAGAATTTTCACTAAGCTGGTCTTTAACCGAGTTAAGCTGAGTAAATACAGAATCAAAGCTGTCGTCTAATACCTCAAGAGCGCTAAATCCGGAAATATTTGCCTGCGCTTTTATGGCATTTTGCGGGTCATCCTTGATTCCCGACTTGGTTCTTTCCAATTCCCTTACCATCTGATCATAAAGTACAGCATCTTCGGATAAATCTATTTTATCCTTAGAAGAGCCTTCCTCTACACCTTTGGCTTCTTCATCGGCCGAGCTTTTCCGCCCGGGAGAAAGAATTTTTTGGGGATCAGCAGCCTTTCCAAATCCGCTTATTATTTGCTGAATTCCCATAAATGACCTCCATATCATTTATCATTGGGTCTTATTACCCACCTTATTATCGGATGTAATGTTACTGAGTTTAGCCTATTTTTAAAAAATATTTAATATTTTTTTTGTTTTTCCTCTATTGCTGCAAGTTAAACCTGCAGGAATATATTAAAATTATAATATTACAAATTATTATTATCGGATATCGAACCATGACATTAGTTCCGGAAATACAATTCTCCCGAACTAAAGCTTAGATCATGCAATTGAAAGTCTTTTTCATATTCCATTAGCAGCTTATAAAAATCTATTTATACAATCCGCTATTTAGCTTTGCTTTGTCAAAACAATGTTAAAATAAAATTATGTAAAAAACCCTTTTCACGTTTTTTATAATACTAAGTTTTGTTAGTTTTGATAAAACAATTCATTAAACTAAAAGGTTATTCTATGTTTAATAAAAAAACTTATATACAACGTAGAGCATTACTTAAAAAGAAGGTAGATACAGGTGTTATTTTGTTTTTGGCAAACAATGAAGCACCTATGAATTATACCGATAATACATATCATTACAGGCAAGATAGTACTTTCTCTTACTATTTCGGTTTAAGCTTGCCAGGTATAGCAGGCGTAATTGATTTAGATGAAAATAAAGAAATAATTTTCGGCAGTGATTTTACTGTAAACGACATAATTTGGATGGGTAAACAACCTACTATAAAAGATCTAAGTTCACAAAGCGGCATTCAAATTACTTATCCTTATGAAAATTTGGGAGAATATTTAAAGAAAGTAATTGCTCTTGGAAGGAAAATACATTTCGTACCACAGTACCGTTATGACAACATTCTTGAATTACACAGACTGCTCGGTATTGCACCATTAAGAATGAACGAATATGCTTCACTTGAATTAATTAAGGCAGTTGCTTCTCAACGCATCCTAAAGACAAAAGAAGAAATTGAGCAAATTGAAGATGCAATTTCCATTTCGTTCGAAATGCACATGGCGGCCATGAAATTTACTAAAGTCGGCATGGTTGAAAAAGAAATTGCCGGCTTTGTTGAGGGTATTGCGTTGGCTCTCGGCAGCGGAGTTTCTTTCCCTATTATCTTCTCTAAAAACGGACAAACCCTACATAACCACTCTTATGATAATATTCTGAAAGACGGAGATATTGTAGTTCATGATTCCGGAGTTGAAACAAAACTTTTATATGCCAGTGATATTACGCGTACTTTTCCTGTTAGCGGAAAGTTTACCGATAAGCAAAAAGAAATCTACCAGATAGTCCTCGATGCAAATCTTAAAGCAATTAAAATGATGAAACCGGGAGTTACAAACAAAGCAGCCCATTTAAAGGCAGCCTCTGTAATAACAGATGGTTTAAAAAATCTTGGCATTATGAAGGGGAATACAAATGAAGCTGTTAAAAAGGGAGCCCATGCCCTTTTCTTTCCGCATGGTTTAGGACATCTTCTTGGAATGGACGTACATGATATGGAAAATTTCGGAGAAGGCAATACAGGTTATAATGATAAAAATCCGCGAAGCAGTTTGTTTGGCTTAAAATCATTAAGGTTTGGATTACCTTTTGTTCCCGGTCATGTATTAACTGTTGAACCTGGAATTTATTTCATTCCGGAATTAATTGATTTGTGGAAAACGGAGAAAAAATTCGAAGAACATATTAATTATTCAGCAGTTGAAAAATACCGCGATTTCGGCGGAATCAGAATAGAAGATGATGTTCTTATAACCAATACCGGAAACAAAGTACTTGGCGTACCAATTCCTAAAGCTATAAACGAGGTTGAAGAAATAGCATCTGAAAAAATATAGTGCTCTGTTTTTAATAATTGTCAGTCTCTGATTTACAGGCTAAACAGCGGCAATATTTTAATTCATATTTTACTATTCCGTTATACCTGATATTGAAGTGATTGCATTCATTATCTTAATAAACAGATTTCTGATTGATGCTCATGAGTAGAATTAGAATTGTTTATTCCATGGTAATTGTAAAATATATCATTGCAATTTTAAATTACCGTTTTTGAAAAATCAAAACGGCGTGCCTTAAAGTTACAAAAATAGATAAGGCTGAATTATTATTTTATCTTTCTCTTTAACGGAGCTGAAATGGCTAATAAACATCCAAAAGGTCTGAATATTTTATTTATGACCGAATTATGGGAACGGTTTGGTTTTTACATCATGTATTCCATCTATATGCTGTATATGGAAAGGGATTTAAAGTTTGATATTAATACCCAGGGTAATTTTTATGCCCTTTTCTTCGGTTCTTGTTACCTATTCCCTCTTGTTGGCGGTTATCTTGGAGACAGGGTACTTGGCACAATTATGACAGTAAGAACCGGTGCAATTATGATGGCATTCGGTTATACATTTTTAGCGCTTTCATCAATAAACGCAATTACCTTTTTCTATTTTGGATTGTTCTTTGTGGGTATAGGCACAGGAATTTTTAAGGTAAATATGTCCACTCTTATAAGCAATCTATACCACGACAGAGCAGAATTAAAAGATTCAGGATTTAATATATATTACATGGGTATTAACATTGGTGCTACAATAGGCCCGCTTGCAGCTAATTTTATAGGATCTTATACGAATAATTACAACATTTCTTTTGCTGCAGCTGCTGTTGGAATGGTAGTATCCATAATAACTTTTGAAATTGGTAAAAAGAAGCTAATACCTGTAAATCCATTAAAATTAGCTCAACAGAATGCAACCGGAATACAGAAAGTTACATTAAGTAAAAAAGAGTATATTGATAGGATTCTTACTTTAATAATATTATTTGTTATTGCAGCTTTGTTCTGGCTTCCATTTTACCAGAATGGATTTGCACTTACTAAATTTGCAAATAATTCAACCGTTAAATACGGATTTCTTCGCCCCGAAGCATATCAGGCATTTGGCGCAATATTTATAGTAGGCTGTACTCCTATTATGCTTTGGATTTTTTCAAAATTTAGAAATAGAGGTAAGGAGCCGTCTACACCGGCTAAGATATTTTTTGGAATGAATATGATGGGTATTGCTATGTTAATAATGGTAATAGCATCATTAATGGGGGGAAATGAAAATCAGAACATAATGTCACCTCTATGGCTTGTCATGACTTATTTTATGATAACATTAGGAGAAATATTAATTTCACCGTTAGGGCAGAGTTATGTTACTAAAGTAGCACCTGCATCAATTCAGGGATTTATGATTGGCGGATGGTTTTCAGCCACAGCGGTCGGAATAATCAGCTCTGGGTTTTTCGGGAAATTATATAATTCCGTACCTCATCATTCGTTTTATTTAATTCTTGCAGCTATTTCCTTTTTTGCTGCATTTTTAGTATTTATATTTATGAAAAAATTAAAAAAATATGGCGGATAATATGTTAATACTTGAAAAGACCAATCAGGCTAAAGAATTATTAAAGGAATTTGATATTGATTGCTGGATTACTTTTGTACGCGAAAGTTCAATTAACGGAGACCCAATACTTCCGTTCCTTGTTAATGCAGCAGTTACATGGCATTCTGCTTTTATAGTAACCAAAACAGGACACGCCTATGCCGTTGTTGGGCAATATGATAAAAAAACTGTTGAAGAAACCGGCGCCTATGATGAGGTGACAGGTTTTGTTTCAGGATTCAAAGAACCACTTTCAAATCTTTTGAAAAAAATTAATCCAAATAAAATTGCGTTAAATTATTCGGTTGGAAGTGAAATTTGCGACGGAATAACCTATGGAATGTATTTAACATTGTATGAATTATTTCAAACTATGGGTTTTGAAAAAAGGATCACTTCTGCTGAAAAAATAGTATCAGCTTTAAGACAAAGAAAAACAGATTATGAATTGATAAACATTAAGAAAGCTGTTGATGAAGCAGAAGAAATTTTTAAAGCTGCTGCCAAATTTATAAAAGTAGGCAAAACTGAAAAAGAAATTGCACAATTTATGAAATCGGAGGTTTTAAAAAGAAATCTGGATTTTGCATGGGAAGAACTGGTTTGCCCTGCAGTCTTCAGCGGCCCCGATAACGCACAGGCTCATTACGCTCCTTCAGATCAAAAGGTAATGCCTGGTCATCTGATCAGTATAGATTTTGGTGTAAAAGTAAATAAATATGTATCGGACCTTCAGAGAAACTTTTATGTATTAAGGGAAAACGAAGATAAAGCACCAGAAGCAGTTCAAAAGGGGTTCAATACAATATTACAAGCTGTACAATCATCAAAAGATGCTATTATGCCGGGTAAAATTGGTTTAGATATTGATACAATTGCCCGTAATATAGTTGTTAAGAACGGCTTTGAAGAATTCCCTCATGGTCTTGGCCATCAGGTTGGTATGTTTCCACATGACGGTACAGCTTTGTTAGGTCCTGCATGGGAAAAATATGCTAACAAACCATTTGAGAAACTTGAAAAAGGCATGGTGTTTACTATTGAGCCAAGGCTTAATGTAGAGGGACACGGAATAGTTTCATTAGAAGAAGATATTGTTATTACTGAAAATGGTGCCGAATGGCTTTCGGTTCCACAACAAGAACTTATATATATTAAATAAAGTGAGGTATTTGTGCCTTTATTGAAAAAACTGATATTATGGGGCTCCCGGAATAAGCGAATTGCTTACAAACTGCCAAAATATAATTTTTTTAAGAAATCACTTGCAACATATATGCCCGGAGAGACATCAAAGGATGCTTTTAATGCGGCAAGATATTTAATGAAGAACAATATTCGTTCCACATTTAACATTCTTGGTGAAAACGTTAATTCTCTCGAACAGTCGCGTGATTTTACAAAACAATATCTCGAACTTCAGGATGATATTAAAAAAGAAGGGCTTGATATTGAAATAGCATTAAAACTGACTCAGATTGGGTTTGATATTTCCATAGAAGAAACTTATAATAATTTTATTCAAATAATTAAAAAAGCCAAATCCCTTAATCAATTCATATGGATTGATATGGAAAGCAACAAATATACTCAGGCTACTATAGATTTTTACCTCAAAGTGAAAGAACAATATACAAATTGCGGAATATCGCTTCAGTCTTCTTTATATAGGGCAGAGAAAGACTTGTCAACTTTGCTTCCCTACAAACCAAATATAAGATTAGTGAAAGGAGCGTATGAAGAATCCACGTCAATTGCCTTTACTTCATCAAGGTTGATAAATAAAAGCTATCATAAACTTGCTCAGATTTTACTACGAGAGATAAAAAAGAATAATATTAAAGTCGCATTTGCAACACATGATTTTGAACTTCTGGAAAAGATTTCCAACCGCGCAGAATGGACTGGTTATGAAAGAAATAATGTTGAATTCCAGATGTTTTACGGGGTTTATCCTGAAGAACAGAAATTGCTTGCCGATAGCGGTTATTCAATAAGGGTTTTAATTAATTATGGTACAGAATGGTTTCCATGGTATATGAGGAGACTGGCAGAAAGACATTTAGGGATTTGGGAATTATATAATTATTTCTTCCGCAAAAAAAAAGGATAATGTAAATGTTTGAAGGAATTTATCCGCCGCTACCTACACCTTTTAGCAATGGTGAAATTGCTTTCGAGAAATTACAGGAAAATATTTCAAAATTTAATAAAACCAAACTAAAAGGCTACGTAATTCTTGGTTCAAACGGTGAATTTTCATTTCTTACAAGAGAAGAAAAGATAGAACTAATTAAACAGGCAAGATTAGCATGCGATAAAGATAAACTTATAATTGCAGGCACAGGCTCAGATTCCATAAAAGATACAATTTCTCTTACAGAAGAAGCAGCTAAAGCAGGTGCAAATGCCGCTCTTATTCTAACCCCTTCTTATTACAAATCTCAAATGAAACATAAAGCCATTATTGAATATTTTTCAAATGTTGCTGCACACTCTCCTATCCCTGTTCTGATTTATAATGTGCCTAAATTTACCGGCATTGATATAATGCCTTCTACAGTTTCTGAATTAGCCAAACATAATAATATCATTGGGATAAAAAACAGTTCCGAAAATATTGCTCATCTTATGGAGATAATAAATAAGACACCTAAAAACTTTTTAGTTCTTACCGGAACAGGTTCTGTTATATATTCTTCTGCAACATGCGGAGCAAAAGGAGCAATTGCTGCACTTGCAAATGTGGCCCCAAATCAATGTGTAGATGTTTATGAATATGCCTCCTGCGGTAAATTTAAAGAAGCATTAACACTTCAAATGAAATTACTTGACTTAAATAAGGCTGTAACAGCAACATATGGAGTTGCCGGGTTGAAAAAGGCTATGGATTTAGTTGGTTATTTTGGCGGTGAAACAAGACTGCCGCTTTTGCCCCTAAATGAGTCTGAAATTTCTGAGATTAAAAGTGTAGTAAATTTATTTTTACAGAATACGTGATTAGGAATCGTACTTACCGAAGAGATCATTAAGTTTATCAATAATCCTGGTAAATTCTAGAGGTTTCAAAATGTAATCACCGATACCTAATTTAGCAAGTTTTGCTATCACGTCCTTTTGATTTACAGCACTTATAACAATCACAGGAATTGATTCAAACCTTGAATCGCTTCTAATTTTTTCAAGAAAGCTGATTCCATCCAACTTAGGCATCATGATATCCATAAAAATAATATCCACGTGCTCTTTTTCCAACACTTCCAATCCTTCTATACCGTTTATTGCAGTAGCTGAACGAATACCGAATTTTTTAGCAAGAAGAGTAGTAAAAAAAGTGAGAATCATTTCATCATCGTCTAATAACAAGGCTTTTTTAATCATATAAGTATTATTTTTATTTTTGCCACATTGGTTTTTAGGTTTTAATATTATGTTTATTTAAAAAGAATCCGAAATTCCGATCCGATCCCTTTTTTTGAATTTACAATTATTTCTGCATTATTAATTTCGCAATATTTTTTAGCTAATGCCAATCCCAAACCATTACCTTCAAATTTTCTTGTATAGCCCTGATATTCCTGAGAAAATGATGAAAATAGCATTGGAAGAAATTCCTGCGAAATACCAATGCCTGTATCTCTTATAGAAACGTTAAGACGATTCTCAATGTCATTACTAACCACAATCTTAACTCCCCCTTCAGATGTATATTTAATTGCATTATCAAAAAGATTTAGAAATATTTGATTAATACTATATTCATCTGCAACAATTTTTGTATTAGAGGCATACTGTTCCATCTTGAATTCGATGTGTTTAGATATTGCATTTGGCCTGTATTGTAAGTATAGGTTATTCAATACATCCTCTACCAGATCAATCTCTTTTGGCATTGGGACATATGAACCTGTAGTAATTTGTGACATATTCAAAACTAGTTCTACAGTTCTAATAATCCTTCTGCTGGCCGATTCAGTTATCTGGAAAAAATCTGCAAATTCATCAGCATCTAACCTGTTTTCCAATTCCTCCTTAATTAGAGAAGTTGAACTTAAAATAGCATTTATAGGAGTTCTTATCTCATGCGATATCTGTGAAAGAAATTCAGATTTAAGTTTGTCCGATTTTTCGGCTTCATTTTTAGCATAGCTTAAATCTGCATATAATTGCGCATTATTAATAGCAATTGCAGCCTGTCCAGCTAAAATTTCAAAAGTAAAAATAATTTCTCTGTTTCTTATTTTTTTAAGGTATTTACTATCAACATAAAGTACACCTATTTTCTTCTGGTTTATAACCAACGGTGTACACAAAATTGTCTGCAGAGAGAGGTTAATAATACTTTTACTTGTATACCCGCCGAAATCACTTTGCGTACCTTCAATAAAACGCGACTGTCCGGAATAAAATACTTCTTCAACTACAGAATTGCTTACATTGAAGAAATGCTCAGGAAGAATAAGCCCGTTTGAATCGAGGCCAAGTTTGTACTCAAGTACATTATCTTCATTTTTTAGAACAATAAATCCTCTTTCAAGTCCGGTCAATTCAATGGCATTTGTCAAAACTAACTTTAAGACATCTTCAATAATAAGTGAGCTGTTAATATTCTTAATAACATTAAGAATAAGCTCTAAATCCCTTACCTTATTTTCGCCTTGCTGTGTACTATAACAATAATTTTTATCTATTATATTATTGTTTCTAAATTCAGATAATTTCATTGCTTCCTCGAAATTAAATTATAGTCACAGGATTTATATCGCTTTGTGCGATATTATAATTAGGTGTTACTTCATTTAAGATTGAACTGACATTTCCGCTAATTGCTGTTTTCAACTGATATATATATTCAAAAAGATCACTTGATGCATGTTTTCCATATATATCAATATTGTTATGAATCATTGGAATAGTAAAGCTAAAGTCGTTTTTTTCTAAAAATAATTTAACTTTATTAACATATATGTTTTCAGGAGAGGTAATATGTTTTTTATATTCGCTATTATAAATAGCATCTTCAATTTCTCTAAAAGCGTTGTTAAAATCCTTAATTAAAATATAGAGGAGGCTCAAATTATACTTTATTTCAACAATCTTATTGTTATTAGGCACTTTCCGATAGTAAATTTCCGCACGTCTGAAGTTGGATATTGCATTTTCAAGATTATTCTGGAAAAATTCCAGAATGCCGAGATTTGAGAATACAAATCCCATTTTCTCATTATCGGTTTTCATGTTAATCAAATTTAAGCAGTTTATATAATGTCTTCTTGCATTTAAATAGCCGCCTAATTCTTCAAAAATAAGCCCGCACAAAGACTCACAGTAAAATGATTTTTGATAATTTTTTTCTCTTAAAAATATTTCATTAGCAGCAGATATTTTCAACAAACTCTCTTTCCAAAGGAATCTTGAAGCATATATCTTCCCAAGTTCAAGATTTGATGAAGCAGCATAATCAATGTATTTATCATCATCTCCGCATTCACTTAACACAATTTCAAATATTTCTTTTGATAAATTATTATTACCTGCTTTTTGTACATCCAGACCTATATTGAATAGCAAATCTATAAGAGTAAAATTCGGAATTTTACCTTTCAGGAAATCCGCTACATCAGTAAAACTACTGTCGTTATCATTAAGCACTTCGGTTAAGGAATCTATAATTTTTATCCCCTGACCATTCATGTAGGACATAATTGTTGTTAATAAGTTATCTGATAAACATTTTGAAATGTTAATCATGCTTACTCCTTAGATAACCCACCCGAAACGGGAAAAGTGTGTTAAAACTGCTTGAATTACTTGTACTGTACCACTTTGCGTATCAAATACTTTTTCTTTTTCATTAATCACTTCAATTTTTTTATCATCATCGCTTAAATAATAGAAATTTATTTTATTCTGATCGATGCCGGTTAAGTCCAAACCTTCATATTTTAAATCTAGTATTAAAGGGATATCAAATTGTCTTACGCTTGGTGAAAACATGATAGCCGCATATTGATCATCAAGGGTGACTTTAATGTATTTAAAACCTGCAAATGCATTTGCCGGAATATTCAGTTTCCCGGTAATTTTAATTGTTTTACCCGCACGCGTAGCATAACTATAGTCAATGGAAATTATTCCCCCAATACTGCCGTCTATCATCTGAGCAAAGGTAGTGCTTTTTATAAGCTGATTATCTGACGCTGGTATTTTTAGTAAAGCAGCAGCATCCTCATTGACCGGATCATTAATCTGGTTCTTTTCTGAACATGCAACAAAGAAAAATATAATACCTAGAAGCAATAAATACTTTCTCATTTCCACTCCTCTAATGGTTTTAGGATCCATTGCTCAATAATTGTACCAATGTAATTCCTTATTCTAATTCAGAATTTGTTCAGTTCTTTTACATAGCATAAAATACCTACTCAATTATCGGATAAAACCAGATAATTGTTAAGAGGTAATTACTTTTTTTATAATATTTGCATAATAAAGCTTTGTTTTTAGCCTATATTCATAGTTTTTGGGAAATTTTAACTTGGTATGTTTGTAAAATTACTTTACATAATCACTATGCTTAAAATTGAAATTTTTATTCAAAGTGGTCTTAAATAGAGATCGGTTCTATAAAATGGCTTAAAATAAGAATGATATATATATGTGTTACAAAAGTAGATTTGGTATCAATCCGATACAATCCCAATTAATAAAAATATTATACAAACTTGTGTGAAATATAATATTGCAGTTAAGGTTTATTGAAAAGAAGTGTTACTTTAGTACCTTTTTTTGATTTCGATGTTATTTTCATATCTACATTATTCATTTGCGCATATTTTGCAGATAGCGTAAGTCCCAGATCCGAATCCGTAATATTGAATTCCTTTATATCCATCAAATTTTTACCCGGTTCATAAAAGTACTCCGAAAATTCATTTGAAAGTCCAATACCTGTATCCTCAATTTCAATTTGTATTTTATTTTTAACTTTCTTTTTAAGGATACGAATTTCTATATAACCGGCAACGGTAAATTTGAAAGAATTCGATACTAAATTATTTATTAAAAGAAAAAGAGTGTACTCATCACCAATAATCTCAAAATCATCTGTTTGTAAGTTAAGGATAAAATTAAGCTTTTTATCATGAGCAAGATTTTTATACTCACTATATATTGGAGCAATTATTTTTTTGTGGATATCAAATACTTTTGCAGAAAAATCATATGTGCCGGTCTTTAACTCTGCCATATTTAATAATAAATCGAATGATCTAATTATTTTTAAGCCTGAGCTTTCAATAAGATCTAAGCTGGATTTTACTTCAGGAGTAATTTCATTTTTAATTTCTTCTTTAAGAAGGTGTGAAAAATTTATTATTGTATTAAGAGGAGTTCTTACTTCATGAGACATCTGCGCCATAAATTCCATTTTAACATCTTGCGATATTTCAGCATTATGTTTAGCATTCATTACTTTATTAAACAACTGTGCATTGCGGATTGCAGTAGATGCGTGTTCGGCAAGAATTTCAAAAGTGAAAGTTAATTCTCTGTTTTTAATATTGGTTATTCTCTTGCTATCAACGTAAATAACACCAATTTTAGTATTCTCTGCAATCAAAGGTGCACATAATATTGTTTGTAAGGATAATTCAAGAATGCTTTTGGAAGGACTTCCATTAGAACTATTCAGGGCTCCTTCAATATATTTTGAATGCCCGCTATTGAATACATCTTCAACAACAGTTTGGCTTATATTAAAACAATTTTCAGGCAGTTTATTACCTTTATTATCCAGCCCAAGTTTATAATCAAGAATTCTGTTTTCATTGGAGAGGACTACAAATCCCCTGTCAGCATTACTAATTTCTATTGCATGGGTAAGAACCACTGCCAGGACATCATCGAGGACTATTGTGCTGTTTATATTCTTAACAACTGAAAGAATTGACTCAAGATCTTTGTATCTTTTGTTTAATTCAGGTAATTCCAGCTTATTATAGTTTTTATTTACATCTTTTTTAAAATCGGATAATTTCATGTATTTAACTTAAATACCAATATTACAAGCCTAAGTAACTGATTCAAAACTCTTCCAATACTGCGCCGCAAGTTTCTTAAATCGATTTGACTGCTTTGAATCATGTTTAATTTCATAAACTTTAGCAAGACTTAAGCAGGTTTCGGCAAGATTGTATAGGTTTTCCAATTCCTTATTTAATCGGAAACTAGTTAATAGAAAATTTTCCGCACTATCAAAATGACATATCTCTAATTCAATTTTCCCTTTTATTTTATATACTTCTGCGATTGAGAGCCTGTCATTAATTTTAGTACTGATCTCCATAGCCATATCAATAACCGCGTTAGCCATATCTAAGTCCTTCAAATTGACTAATGTATCGGCTTTTGTAACAAAACAGAGGCTAAGTAAAGATAAATTTTCCGCTTCGGCAGCGCACCTAATAGCTTCATCCAATTTTGAATTTGCCAGTGTATATTCTTTTTTCAGATAAAATAAATTGGCAATATTATATTTTAATTCAGATATCCTTACTTGATCCTTTATTTGCTCATAATAAACTAAAGCCCGGTTTAGATATAGTATTGATTCATCGAATTTGTGAAGTGCCTGATATAGAATTCCAATATTCGATTCAATCATTGAATAGACATACTTTTCTTTCTTCGGGTTGATGTTTTGCTTGGATTTTATAAAATTATTTAATGCTTTAGTTAAATTTCCTTTTTCCCCATGAAGAGCACCTGAAAGATTATCGCACCTTAGTATTCCCCAACGGTTTTTTTCCTCGTTAAATATTTTTCTTGCAATGGAAATATTCTTTTCTGACTTTTTCCAATATCCCTGCCTGAAATATATTTCGCCAAGATGAAAGTAAGCCGTGGCCACATAATCTTTTAATTTTTCCTTATTTCCAATTTTTTTTATTAATGAACTTAGTATGTCTTCGGCAAGATTACTTAGCCCAATATTGATTGAAAATTTTGAAAGATATAAATACAAATCGACATACTTTATCTTTGGTAATTCTTTTTCGGTTATCGTTAATAGATTTTCAATCTGTATTCTGCGGCTTATTAAAAACTGCGGGTTTAAAATAGGGATTTCACCCGTTAAGGAAGCTTGCTTAAATGTAACTTCAGACTTTCTCATAAAATCTTTAGTCTGAGATTCGTTAAGATAACTGCTTAATATTTCAGAAAATGTAGAAAACCGTTCCAACTAACATTCCCTATAATTAATTAAAACAATCCAATTTATTATCGGATAAAATTTTTTAAAGTTTAATTCTTTAATAATTTCAATGAAACAAACCAATCAGTACCATTTTCATTTGCGGAAAATGCTTTAGCAACCCCAAATGAAAGAGTCGATTCTAAATTATACCAGTGTATAAATACAAAATTGATTTGAGAACCGCAATTGTACAAGTACTTATTACTTTCAGAATTTATAATAAGAGATTGTATCCAACAAGAAAAATCGACATAATGTAGATAATGCCCGCTTAGTGCTAAATTCGATACCCATATTGGTGGAAATACATTTTCTAAGCCAATTTTCATGAATTTATCGCAAACTAAATCAAAAATCGGTATCCCTGGAAATCTGAAAATATCCCTGAATTGATGTACGTCAATATTCTCTACTTCCCTATTACCAAATCCCCCAAAGAAAAACTTTGATTGAAAGTGATTTTCATTTTCGAACCTGTAACCTGCTGCAACCTGGAAGGAAAATGTATTATGCGGAGCAATCCAATTGAATAGTTTATTCCATCTACCGTAAAGTTGACCCGATAATTGCGGATGACTAAAATCCGAACCAAAAAGAAGAGCATAAAAGTCAAACTCATCTCCATTTTCGTATCCTGTACTGCCAATGCTGCGGCGTAGGTTCTTTGAACTCCAGGTTGTCTGCGCTACAATGAAATCCGGTTCTGTTACAGGAATTAGATTATCACTATAGGACTTTACTCCATTATAATACGCAATTTCAAATACCTGATTAATCTTTAATGGATTATCATAGACCCAATAATAATTATATCCGGCATAATATTTACCGCCAACCATGCCTTTCTTTCTTATATTAAATAAGTCATAAAAATCAGTGGCATTATAATCTAATCCTAAATAAAATTCTTTTTTATATTCATATTTTGTTTTAATATGAAATTTGGGTAATGAAGCTATTTTATCATAAACAGAGTAACCTGCTTCAATACTAAAATCATGATATAAAAGAGGGTCTGAAATCCTGCTGAAAATACCGACAGCTATGGAGGATTGGAATCCTGTTATAACCGGAATAAATGAATTAATTTTTAAATTGGATAAACCATTATAATAACTTTCATTTTGTATGTTTGATTTGTCATTTAAAGTCACCGGAATCAGATAATTTTTTAATTCCGGATTTTTTTCAAATACTTTCTGGCCGAAATATTCTATTGCCGGAATTTCTTTAATATCTTTCTTATAAAAAATTACCGGTGTGAAACCATCGGTTGTAAATTCAAAAGCAAATATTTTATTGTCATTCATCTCAATCGGTTTAAACAAGCCTCGCAAGGTATTAGTGATGGCAAAAGTACTCCCATCTTTAAGATTATACTGGAAGATATTTGATACGCCATTAGTATATGAATTGAAATAAATTCTAGATTCATCTCCGCTCCAGCTCGGGTTATCCGGGTTTCCTTCATCATAGAGGATTTTATTTTCTGCCTTAGAAATAAGGTCTATGAGTAACAATTGCTGTTCACCTGATGATTTATGAAAAATTGCAGCTAAGTATTTTCCCGAAGGGCTGATGGATAATGAGTTAACTTCCTCACCAATCGGGAATGCCTTTAATATATAAAATTCCCTATAGGGATAATCGGAATAAACTATAGATACGGCGCCTGCATTATGCCTGACTCCCCACAATCTTTTAGTTCTTGAAGAAATGGTAAGGCTGCCCACTCTTTGATCTTTGAATATTTGTTTGTTTCTTCCGGTCGCAATATCAAGGACATTTATATCCCTATACAACTGGTTATTATTCGTAGTGTAAAAATAGAACCCTAAGCTTGAATCGAATGCAGAAGATGTCACTTTACTAAGGCTTGGTGTAGGCAGGGAACAAATTTCTTTTGAAGTGGAATCAGACAAACTAAACCGGCAAATCTGAGCAAGTTTATCTTTTGTATGAAATGCATAAATAATACTTTGTGAAAATTTATCGTAAAACGGTTGTGAGACCCAACCAAAAGCCTCTTTATTAAGGTGTTCAAGTACTGTACATTGAGTTTTTGATAATTTTATAATATTTTCTTTTTGAAATTTTTCTTCTCCGTTCACGAATTCCTGCCAGGAATCATCAATGTTATTTCCAAATACATCCTGAAATTTTGATTTATAGTTTTCAAACAATTCAGTTTGACTGTCTTTATACCAGCTTAATAATGCGTCATTCCCATATTTAGAGGCAAGAAATGATGCGAACCTTGCTCCATAAAGGTAATAAGCCATCTCATAAAGAAATGTTTTCTCAGAGTAGCATGAATTTAATTCGGATATTGATGGAAAACTTTTCTTTTCGAAAACTAAAGAACGGAAATACATTTCGTCAAAACTGCCAAGTACCCGTCCAAAACCACCGCTTAACCATGTTTCAAGATAAATTGCTATAGCTTCCTGGTGCCATACCGGAGTATATCTGTTCTGATTTGTTAACAGGCTATATAGCACTGTTAGGGGCTGTATTTGCTCAGGCGCAACTTTAGAGAATAAAGTTCTGGCAAAAGATTCCAACTTTAATGCCTGATCATTTACAGCAATATGTACCAACTCATGATTTAACATCCATTGAAAGCGCTCATTATATGGAATATTTTCATAACCGGTTTCCAGTGGTTCAATTTCAATATGAATGTAATTCTGAGGGATTGAAGTTGCTTCGCCGAATCCGTAATCATACAAATCAAACGTATTTAAGATTATTTTACTTGAAGGAGTAAAATTAAAAAGGATCCGAATTCGGGAAAGCGATTTCTCAGCACAGCTTAACAAATAATCCGCAAGCACGGTCTGATTTTGTTTATATATTATTTTAAAATTAGGGCTTTCTTTTTCGAACCAGCTTTCCTGTGAATAGCAATTTGCGGTCAAATAAAAAAAAATTGAAACGGAAAATAGTAAAGGTAATCGATAACTTTTAATATTCCGGGTTAGTTTGCTCAATTCCAAAAAATCTCCATTATAAAATTAAAGCCTTCAAAAGAAGGCTTTAATTTATTGCAAATATAAAAAAAAATCTATTAACGACCCCATCCTAAACGGCTGTCTAAATCTTCGCCAAGCAACAAAATTTGTGTACTTGATCTGCCCCAACCTAGACGGCTGTCAATGTCTTCACCTAGTAATGAGATTTGAGTATTTGATCTGCCCCAACCTAGACGGCTGTCAATGTCTTCACCAAGTAATGAGATTTGAGTATTTGATCTGCCCCATCCTAAGCGGCTGTCAATGTCCTCACCAAGTAATGAGATTTGGGTATTGGATCTGCCCCAGCCTAAGCGGCTGTCAATGTCTCCACCAAGTAATGAAATTTGAGTATTTGATCTTCCCCAGCCTAAGCGGCTGTCAATGTCCTCACCAAGTAATGAGATTTGAGTATTTGATCTACCCCAACCTAAGCGGCTGTCAATGTCCTCACCAAGTAATGAGATTTGAGTATTTGATCTGCCCCAACCTAAGCGGCTGTCAATATCTTCACCAAGTAATGAGATTTGAGTATTTGATCTGCCCCATCCTAAACGGCTGTCACAATCTTCTCCAAGAAGTGATATTTGGAAATTAGAACTTAACGAAAGGTTATAAACGAAAGGCACATTCCTTTCAGCATAGAAATTATCTTGAGAAATATTAATCTCATCTTGAATTACTTTATACCGATTAGGTTTTTCAATATTTTGAGATGTTTGACCTAAAACCGGAATTATAAAAGCAACTAAAAAGAACAATGCAAACAGCTTTTTCATCCTTTCCTCTTCTATTTTAAGATTATAACTACGTATTATAGTCAATAGAAGTGCCAGGTAAAAAATGCTCATTATTCAACAAATTTCAGCATGTTTAATGCCAGCGGGTAAGAATTACTGTAAATTATTTTTACATTGACTTATATTGTAAGATATCTTTACTTAATTATTTTAATAATTTATCGAGTTTAGGACGGGAAATTCCCAACTGTATTGCAGTCTTAGATTTATTATTTTTTAATTTTTTTAATACTTCCTGTGCATAAGCTTTTGAAATTGAGTCCAGATCATTTTCCATAATATCAATTTCAAAATGAAGGAAATTAGATTTTTGAGGTTTGTTATAATTTTTTTTGTCGTTTATACTAAATAAATCTTTTATATTTAATATATGCGAATCTGACAGAAGTACAGCTCTTTCAATGGCATTTTTTAGTTCTCTTACATTTCCTGGCCATGAATAATTTAATAAAAAATCTTTTAGGTTTTTATCAATTTTAAAACTTGGCTTATTAAATTTAAACGAAGACTCTCTCAAAAAATGATCGGCTAAGAATAAAATATCCTTACCTCGTTCTCTTAATGGAGGTATTTTAATTGTAACAACATTTAAACGGTGATAAAGATCTTCTCTAAAGATTTTTTGTTCAACAAGTTTAGGCAAATCCCTGTTTGTTGCCGCAATAATTCTTGCTTCAATAGATATATCTTTTACTCCTCCAAGCCTTCTCATTACTTTGTTATCCAGTACTTTTAACAGTTTTGCCTGAATTTCAAAACTGAGATCCCCAATTTCGTCTAAAAAAATGGCTCCCCGTTCTGCAAGTTCCATTAATCCAATTTTTCTGTCTTTAGCATCTGTAAAAGCACCTTTCTCATAACCAAATAATTCAGATTCAAGTAATGTAGCAGGAATTGCGGTACAAATTATATCTACAAAAGGAAATTTATAATTGAGGCCGCTGTCATGGATAGCTCTCGCTAAAAGCCCCTTGCCTGTACCTGTCTCTCCAAGGATAAGAATGTTTACTTCAGGGTTTTGTGCAACCTTTTTAGCTAATGAAATAGTCTCCTGCAGCGCCGGAGAAGTACCTAATATTTTTCCAAAAGCAGATTTATTATTTTCCTCTTCGGTTTTTGCATAAGATAAAAGTGCCTGTTCGGTAAATTCTGCAAGAAAATTTTTAAATTTTTGTAATTCATAAGGGAAAACGAAAATATTTTTAAATCCGAGCCTTGACAAAGCTGCTGCCAATATAATATCTTCAGAATCTGTGAGGATAATTATATTATGGTCATCATTAATAAGTGGGTAAGCCTTATTTATGATTTCTTCATCAAGCTTTTTTATACAAATAACAGCAATTTCATTTTCAGCCAATTCGAAATTATCACTTTCAGATTCTGATACAATAACTTGAGGATGATTAAGCTGCTTAAAAGCAATCCTGGCAAGTGAAGTATCCATAAAATCGGAAAATATTTTAAATTCAATATTATCAGTAATCATTTAATAAAATTTTCCCAAATATTCAATTTTTCTAAAGTTCCCTTTCTTTCAGGAGTAGCTAAATATAAACTTCTTATTCTTATATCTTTAATATTCATCGAAATATGATTAAGTAAAGATTTAGTAAGCTGAATATATTCTACTGCTTTGTTTACATTTCCTCTGTCCATATAAGCTTCTGCTAAGTAAGAAATAATTCTCCATGTAAGCTCTGTTATACTGCAATCAGTTAAAATTTTATAACCTTCTTCAAGATATTCAAGATTATTCTTTAGAAGATCATTTTTTTGCAGATAAGACATTCTAGCTAAAAGAAATCTTTCGTATGCCAGAAAATAAGGAATACCAGTGATACTTTCCTGAAAATTCTTTGAACTTATTATTTCTAAAGCGGTAGGTATATTCCTGTTTTCAATCATATTTTCGCAAAGAATTACGGTAACCATGTGATAATTATTAATATCCTGTAAGGAATAATATACTTCACTAATTTTTGACATTTTTTCTAATTTTATTTTAAGGTCTTCAGTCCCTGATAATATCTTTACAAGATTAAAATGAGTTTCTGCTTTTTCAGTTAAATTTCCGTTTGATTTTAATTCCGCAAATTCTTCTCTAAGTCTTATCAAACCCGTATTATCATTTACACTTTTAAGAAGGTAGGCTTTCAAAACCATTACCTCGCATAACTCACCGAAATCACCAATCCCCAAAAAACATGCTTTTGCTTTTTCCAATGCATTAAAGGCATTATCGTATTCAGAAGCAAAATAATATGTTTCAGCCAAATTTGCATACCCCATACCCTCACCATGCTTCTGGCCAAGACTCTTATATATTTCAAGAGCCAACTTGTAATTTTCTGTAGATTTTTCCAAATCGAGATTTTTGAAATACAAAACACCGTAATTATTTAAAAGAGATGCTTCTTCTTCAAGATTACCGATTTCAAGGTTTTTGTTTAATGATTTTCTCCAGAATACTTCAGCATCTTTATAATTGTGCTCCATAAAATAAACATTTCCAATATTTCTTGTTGCTCTTGCCTGCTTCAATTCAAGTTTTTCGTTTTCATAGATTTTTAATGCATCAGAAAAATAACTTATTGAGTATCTGGGGTTATTCTTATAGTCTGCTTCAATTATTCCGAGCATGTTTAAACTGTTGGCTTTAAGTTCATTGGGAATATATTCATCCTTGAGAAGATTTATTAAAACTGTTTCAGCTTCCTCATATGAAGATAAATAAGTTAAAGCAGAAGCAATTTCATATTCAATTTCTTTAATTAAAATCTTATCTTCTATGGAATTAAGCATATTTTTGAAAACAGAAAGTCCTTCAAGAACCGAACCCAGCTCAACGAGGCACTTGCCCATACGAAATGCTAATTTTTGTCCGATCTCAGAATCCGAAATTTCTTCTTGTATTAGCTCTAAAGTCAATTTATATGAGGATTTAAAATCCCCTAGCTTAAAGTAAACCTCTCCTAACCTCAGTTTTATTTCATAGCACTGCAAGGAAGATAATGGCCGATTTTTTAAATCTTCCAGTATCTGGCATTCATATTTGTAAGTTTCATATTTTTTAATAGCATCAAGGTAGTTTATTATTAAACTAAAAGCTGAATCGAAGTCTCCACCCAGTTCAAACTGGCGTGCTATTTCAATTTTGGAAAAATTACCGGAATCATTTACAATCTGAATTGCAGTTTTGTAATGGCTTTGAACTTTGTCTTCAATAGAATTATATACATACTCTTTTAAGGCTCTTGAATTAAAACCAAAAGTTCTATTATTAGCTTCAAAAAGTATTTTTTTATCAATCAGGGAATTTAATATAACCGGTACATCATCCAATTCGTTTTTGCATGCATAAGCAATTGCATTATAATTCTGTTCGGATTCAAACAACGATAAAAATTCCAAAGCACATTTTTCTTTTTTTGAAATTCCGGCTAAACGCGTTTCAAGAAAAATAAATTGATTTTCCTTTATCTGGGCAGTTTTACTTTCCAAATTATCAATTGAAATACCGTTGGCAGTGAACTGAACAGCTTTAGAAAATATTAAGTCCTTTATATAAGTTAAGACAGGGCCGGGATAAAGATCGCAATTGTCATAAATTAATTTTGCAATAATCGAATAAGGAAAGCCATCACTAAAAGTTTTATGCAATAAAGAGTTCAACTGCTCTTCTGTGAAAGGTTCTAACGTGCGCTCTGTACGCGAAGGAATCTGCCCTGAATAACACTGATAATCGGTGTTTTCAACCAAAATAATTCTGATTTTATTAACAAGTCCAATTGGTATAAGCTGCAAAAGAAATTGGCTTGTAATAGGATCATACCTATTAAAATCATCAAAAATAATTGTAAACTTGGCCCGCTGGGATAAATTAATAAATATAGACTTCAATTCGTCAAGAAGATTGGCGGGTTCATCTTTAATGGTTTTGATGATCCGGTAAATTAAAAAATTTCCAATATACTGATATATATATTCGGAAAAAAGAATTTTCAAGAGTAAAGATTTCCAATGTGCCTCGGTTGATTTGAAATCTTCTTTAGTAACAAGGATAACACCGTCAAAATTATATGCTATTTCTTCCACTAAAGATGTCTTTCCGCATGAACTTGCCCCTTTGATAACTTTTACGAAATCGGGTTCATTCATTAACAAAAAATTCTTTAAATCGATAATCGCATTGTTAATTACATATGACCTTACAGGCTCCCATCTTTGAAGAAGTCCGCAGTCAATGGGTATTCCAAGGGCTTCAATAATTTGCAGAGCATTAGAAAATCTTTTTTCCGGTTCTTTGCAGCATAATTTTGCTACTACAGGAAGATATTTCTCAGGAATTTTTGTATCGGTAAAAATAATTTCCTTCTCTATATGACTTTTATAGATATCAATATCGGATGCAACATCAAAGGGGAACTTACCATTAAATAACATATACAGCATAATCCCCAATGAATAAAAATCGGCTTGATGAGTAATATTCTGCTCTAATAATATTTCCGGCGCAATATAATAAGGTGTGCCCCGTTTAACATCAACCAGCCCTTTTCTAATATTTCTGATAAAGCCAAAATCTATGAAGGTTATCTTTGGTTTATTGTCTGAATTCCGTACCAGAATATTCTCAAACTTAAGATCAAAATATACTAGATTCGATTCATGCAGGTAATGAAGAACATAGCATATTTGCTCAATAAGGTCGTCTATGTTATAATTATTACTTTTATTGCAATATTCCAGCAGGTTGTCCCCTTCAATATATTCCATAGTAAAGAATTTAGAATTAAGTAAGCCGGAATACACAGAACCCGTTTCTTCAATCTTTAAGATTGTACCATATTCATAAACTGAGACAATATTAGGGTGAGATATTTTTTTAAGAATTAAGAATTCATCTTTAAATGCAATAACTTCTTCTTTCTCGGCAGCAGGAGGTAAAACCTTAAGTGCTACAATTTTATTAAAGTTTTTATCCTGGCAAACGAAAACTGAACTTCTGCCTTCGCCGACTTTTTTAATAATTGAATATCTGCTATTAATCATTTAAGTAATGGATTAAAATATTTTTCTAGTTTATTTCCTGTTCGATTAAGAACTAATATGGTAATAAAAAGGAAGAGGCTTGGGAAGAGAATAAGCCACCATGCGTCGGGCATATAATTGATACCTGAAACAATAATTCCGCCCCAGGATATATAATTGCCACCGGGGCCTAATCCCAAAAAACTTAATGAAGCCTCTACTACAATAAAATTAGCAACTTGAAAAATTAAATTTACTATTATTGAAGGTAAAATTAAAGGAATAATTTCTTTAACGAAAATTTTTTTGGGAGATATTTTAAGCATGTAAGATGATACAATAAAATCCTTATTAACCACTCTCTTTATCTCGCCATTAAGAATTTTAAATAATTCCATCCAGCCTGTTACGGCTAAAATGAAAATTAAGACTAGGACATTACTTCCGAAAAATGAAATTGAGAATATAATAACAAATAATGACGGCACGGCAAGAAAAATGGCAGCTATTCTTTCAGCAGCCCTGTTAAAAAATCTAAATCGGAAAGAAGATATGTAAGCCAGAACTGCAGCAATTATGAAAGATAATAGTGCGGAAGATATTCCTATGGCAAGTGAAAATCTCGCACCGTAAATCACTCTGGAATATACATCCCTGCCGAATTCATCCGTACCGAGAGGAAAGAATATCGTTTCTGCTTTAATTTTATTTTCATCCCACAGTAAACTTGTACCATCTAATTCAACGGACTTTCTTTTAGTGTAAACTTTTACAGGATGCCCCACTGCAAAACTATCAGCAACGATCTTGTCAGATTGACCATCAATTTTATTCTCATCAACCTTATATAGAATTATTTTTTTAGATAAAGGAGGTAAAAGCTTACACTCCCCCGCATTTAGAATTAAATCCGGCTTAATTGTTGATAGAATCGGAGCAAATAAAGCAATCATAATAATTACAAAGGGAATTACATAAACTCCTTTTACAGCGGAGCGTAGGAACTTAATCTTGTCTTTTAACAATAAGGCCAGAGCTGCAATTAAAACAGCCAATATTAGAAGCACAAAATTCTCTATAGCACCTAAAATCATTTTATGGATTGATATAAATAATGCAATAATTACGAGCATACATATGAATAAAAAATTCCATATTTTACAGGTCCGCTTTTTCAATGGTATACTTCCTTAGTAAGCCGTCTATCAATAGCAGCTCTTAAAATATCCCCTAGGAAGTTGCAAGCTAATACCATTGTTCCTGAAACCAATGTAGATGCAACAATCAAAGGGTAATCCCTTTGTAATATAGCTGTTACTGTCATACGTCCCATACCGGGTAGATTAAAGAGAGTTTCCGTAATTAACGCACCGCTTAATAATATACTTAATTCTGCAACCGATAATGATATTAATTGCGGCAGAATGTTAGGTATAATATGACCACTGTAAATTACTTTCTCTTTCACTCCTTCTGAGTAAAGATAACGAATAAAATTTGATTCGCGAAAAGAAAATATAATTTCTTTAGAGTATTTATAGAAAATGACTATGCCCGGAAGAGTCAGTGATATTAACGGTAAAACCATATGCGAAATAATTTCGGCGGCTTTCCCTACCAAGCTCTTCTCATTAAACCCGGTCGAATATAAATCTGCCGAAGGAAATATATTTAAGACTACTGAAAATAAGTAAATTAGACCTATACCGATTATAAAAGTAGGAATTGAATAAATACCAAGAGAAAGAGCATCTGCAATTTTTCCGGGGTTTGGTTTCTTCTTCCTTGCAATAAAAGTTGCTAATTTTATTCCCAATGTTATTTGTAATATAAAGCTTGAAAGGGCGAAGAAAAATGTAAAGGGCAAATATTCCCATATTACTTTAAAAACAGGAATATGATATTCATAGGATATTCCAAAGTCGCCGGTGAAAATGTTTTTTAGGAACGAACCATATTGGACAAGAATAGGTTCATTCAGATTAAAAGAGGTGCGTACTTTTTCAGCCAAATTCTGACTAAGTTTAGGTGAAACAAATTTTCCAGCGGGGTCTCCGGGGGTAATTCTGACTAAAATAAAAACTAAGGTAACTAATAAGCATAGCGTAATAAAATAAGAAATAAATTTTCTTATTAGGGCAAGGAGAATTTTTTTTAATTCGCTATTCAGTTATCCTCCATTTCCAACAGTAATGAACCGTTCCCAAAGGCGAAAAATCAGTATTGCTGATTCTCTTGCTGCAGACTACTATTTTATCTCCCCAGTAAAGGAATACTACGGGAGCTTCATTATACATAACTTTTTCAAAATCATAATAAATTTGTTTCTTCCTTTTTTCCGATAATTTAACCTTCATCTTATCAAGAAGCAGATCAGCATTTTTGCTTCTATAGCCGATATTATTCCCTCCGTTTTGTATAAGGTTAGAACCCCAGTAAGGCTTTAAATCGATTGGAATTGGTACAGTCCATCCCGCAAGAAAAGCATCGAATTTTTTGTCATTCAAACCGGCAAAAAAGACAGAGGGTTCTATAGGCACAATCTCAACTTCAATACCAACTAATTTTAAATTATCTTTAATAATTGTAGCTATTTCATTACGCAGCTTATTAGTACCTGGAATTGCAAGCTTAAATGAAAAAGATTTGCCATTCCTTTCTAATATTCCCCCTTTATTCACCTTCCATCCTGCTTTAGATAGTAATGCACTTGCAGTCTTGGGAGAATAAGTGTAGGGTTTAATTGTCGTATCAATTAAGGAATTGAAAATAGGAGCAACCGGAGTTACAGCAGCTTTACCATAACTGCCAAGATAATCACTGATAATCATATCCCGGTCAATTGCGTAAGCTATTGCTTTCCTCGTTAAAGAATCGCCGAAGAATGGGTTGGGTTCAAGTAATTTCTTTTCAAACTTAATAGGATCTAAATTGTTTAGTCCCAGATAGTCGTAGTCTCTCCCCTTGATAGTGAATATATTTAGATTTCTGTTAGTTTTGAGTTTATTAATATCTTCAAACTTAAGCTCTTCGGCAAAATCAATATCCCCTTTGTCAAGTTGAATAATTGAGCTGTTATAATCCGGAATTACTTTAAATATAATTTCTGCAATACTTCCCGGTTCAGCTAAAAATGAATTTTTATTTAGAGCTAACTTTATAAACTGATTTTTATTCCATTCCTGCAAAACATAAGGCCCGCTTGTTACGGCGGTCTGGTTTAGTTCGGAGTTAAAAAGGTTTTTCCTCTCTACTTTTTCAAAGATATGTTTTGGAATTAAGGGCAAATCAAAATAAACAGTTGATGGAATTGAGCCTTTTTTAAAATTAATTCTTATTTCCTTATTTGATAAAACCTTGAATACTTTTTTAAGATCAATGGAATGATCTTTGTTCAAGTCGAAATAATCGAAGCTGTCAAAGAATTTGGAATTAACTGCAGGGTCGGAATAAATATCGAAAGTGAAGAGCACATCATATGAGGTAATATCCTGCCCGTCACTCCACTTGGCTTTATCATTTATTGTAATATCGACGAAAGAGGAATCTTTTGCCCATTCCCATTTTTCGGCTAATAGCGGATATGGCACCAACTCTCCTTTGGTTTCATCCCATTTGTTGCCTACCAGGCTTAAATACAGCAGCTCGGAAATATTTCCTTCGGTCATTGTCATTGCAAAAGCAGGGTTAAAGGTAGAAATATCGGCATTAATACCAATGATTACGTTCTTTCTGTTTTCTCGTATGCTGCAGCCGGCAAAAAGAAACAGGAAAAAACAAACTATTACTTTTAAATTTGTCTTCATATTATTTATATTTTAATTGGGTTTGAGTAAAATACTTATTAAAAAAATAAGCACTTTTATAGTCCTATAATAGCGAAATTTTATTTATTTTTCACAAATTTGTTTATTTAATTTTAAATTATTCTGCTAATGTTAAAAGTTGACATAATTAATCTCGGTACAATAGGTGTAGAGCCAGCCCATACAATTTTAGAGAATTGCAAATGGGAAATTGTCGAGGGAAAAACATATATCCTTCTTGGTTCTAACGGCAGCGGGAAAACAACTTTTTCATTTGCTCTTACAGGACTTACGAGAAGTCCGTTTGAAGTGAAAGGATCAGTTTTTTTCAGGGGGAAGGATCTCCTTAATTGCAATGCAGATGAATTGCTGCAGATAAGGAAGAAAAAAATTAAATATGTTTTTCAAGATCCGGTTTCTTCATTTGACCCGTTAAAAAGATTCGGCTATTATTTTAAAATGTTGGAAATTCCAGAAGAGAAAATTGATTCATTACTCGATTTTTTCCTGCTGCCTGAATATTCAAGGATTAAAAGGTTATTCCCGCATGAAATATCAGTAGGCATGGCCCAAAGGATAGCAATTTGTCTGGCTTTCCTTCCTTCTCCTGATTTGGTCATTATGGATGAACCCAATTCCGCACTGGATGCTGCATCAGGAAATTTATTAGTACAAAAAATCAAGGAGTTTACAGGTTCAGGTTCGTCAGTGCTAATTATTACACAGGATTTAAATTTCGCAAATAATTTAAATGGCGATAAATATATTATAAAAGAAAAGAAAATTTTACCATTTAAACAATAGATGAATTCTTAAATATCAGGCAATAATTGAATATTATTTCTTTAATAAATATTGGCTATTCCTTCAAGCACCCTTTACTCCCCTGGCGGAAACAAAAACCGATTTTGAAGGAACTTAACCTTGATATTACCCCGAACTCGATTATCGGTATAATTGGTGAATCAGGATGCGGAAAAACGACCCTTGCTAAAATTATTACAGGGGTGTTAAATCCAACTTCCGGCTCAATTGAAAAGAAAGAAGACACAAATATTCAGCTTTTATTTCAGAATAGTGAAGATCTTATCCACCCGTTCAGGAAAGTTAAAAATATATTGTCGGATGTTTCCCAAAGTGATGAAGATACTGCTAAAATATGCAGTTTATTAGGAATAGAAAGTAAATTATTAAATCAAAAAGGTATCTCATTAAGCGGTGGAGAAAGACAGCGAGTAGGAATTGCAAGAATATTATTGAACAAGCCTGACCTAATGATATTAGATGAACCTTTTTCGGCACAGGACCCTGATTCGAGACGTAATCTATCCATGTTGTTGAAAAAAATAAATCAAAAATATGGTACTGCCCTGCTTATTATTTCTCATAATCTTGAGCCATTAAGAAATTTAGTCTCGAATATATTTGTCATGTATGATGGCAAAATTGTTGAACAAGGTGCGTTTGAAAAAATCGTTTATAAACCTCTACATCCATATACACAGTTCTTAATGAAAGCAGAGGAATATAAATTGACCCGAAACGATTTAATCCGGAGCAATAGTCCGGATGGAAGCAATTGTTCTTTTTACGGACTTTGCAAAAATAAGTCTGAAGCCTGTAAAGGTGAAATAAAATGTCAGCGTCTTGACGATAGATGTGTAGTTTGTAATAATTATTTAATTTGATATGTGTATTTATAATGGGAAAGAAATTGTAACAATTGTTCCTATGCCTTTTTGGCTCTGCATTACGAGTTTCCCACCAAGTATTTGTATAACCCTATAAGCAATTGTAAGCCCAAGGCCAAGTCCTTCATAATCCCGGTTATATACTATCTCCCCCTGTTCAAAAGGAAGAAGCAGGCGGGTAATTTCATCTTGGTCCATACCCCTGCCCGAATCTGTAATGCATATTATAACGCAGCCTTCCTTAACTTCGGAAGATATTTCTACAAATCCTTTATATGTATATTTAATGGCATTATCTACTATACAAGTAATTGCTTTATCAAATTTAACCCAATCTGTATTCAGCAATTCGTTTTTGGAATCTAAATCCAATTTAAAATCAAGATTCTTTGCAGAAGCTTCTTTAAGTTTTTTATTGTAGACTGCTTTTAATGCTTCATGATAATTAAGCTTTGCTTTATCCAGCTTAACTTCATCCGTTTCAAGTTGGGCAACCTCAACAATATTGGTAAATAAGTTAAGTATCCTATTTAATACATCCTTTAATGAAAAAGAAACTTCCGATAATGTTTCAAAATCATTGGTATGAATGCATTCGTCAATTATATCTGAATAACCCATAATAGCGTTAAAAGGTGTTCTAATCTCATGGGATAAATTTTCAATTAGTGCACTTTTCAGTTTATTAAGATGCATCTCTTTTTCGTAAGCGCGCTTTAATCCTTCTTCGTATTCTATCTGATCTGTAATATCGTTTAGATTTACAATAAACAATTTTTCGTCTTCAATTAAATCATCTATGGTTGTAATTTTTGTGTAATATTGCCGTAACCCTTTTGATGTCTTTATAGGTTCAACACCAACATAAGAATTATTGCTCATACCGGAGAATATTTTTTTTATAGAGGAAATAACCGGCATGTTGGAAAATTCCGAAATGCTTTTCTGCAGATCCTGTTCTTTGTCTAAATTAAAGAAGCTGCAAAAATTATCATTTGCGTTTTCCAGATACAGGACACCATCGTTCTGACGAACTACAAGAAGCAGGTCCGAAATATTATTTATAAATAGTTTTAAACGGTCTTCTGATTTTTTAATTACTTTATTCTTTTTTACATAATCGGTAATATCGTGAGCTGTAATGATAAAATTATGAGACTTGCCCCCTTCAATTTTAACCGGATTAAGCTCAATATCCCAATATTTAATTCCCCCTCCTTCTTCAATATTGCAAATAGTTGTTTTCCAGAATGAGGCTTGTTCCAATGCATTTTTCAGTAGGAGTAAAATGTCGTCATTTACTTGTATAGAGAGAACAGATACAATTGAATTGTTGTAAATAGAATCCAGGTCAGTTTCGAGAATTTTTTCGAAAGAAGCAGTAGAATAAGTAATTAAACCTGAGTTATCAGCTATAATTACAGGTATATATCCATATTCGAGGGCGTTATAAAAATTATTTATTTTATCATGAATCCAATTGTTTTCATTACCATGAGAAACAACTATGAGGAATAAATCCTTAAGGCCGATTGTAAATCGCTGGATATTAACCGTTAACAGAATTTCCTTATTATCAATACATTTATGGTTTAGGTCTAATTGGAATGAAGGGAATCCTGAGTTGGAAAAATTTCTTAATACCAGGTCTAAGTTAGGATCACATTCAAATAAAGATATATTATTTCCCTCAGTTATGCCGAATAAGGGACGTAGATTGTCGCTTATAAAAAATATTTCACCGGAGTGATTTACAATTATAAATTGCATTGTCATAGAAAAATCATCAGATATGTTCATTCCGCTTAAAAGGTCATTTACCATTAAATCTCTTTTTCAATTTTAGGAGCTAATGGCCTTACATTAGTTACGAATACACTGCCGTTTGTCTTAATGTTATTAGGCCAGCCATTAATTTTGAAATTAAAGTATTTTTCTATAAAAATAAAAAGACAATTATTAACCGAATTAAATTCTTCCTGTATATCGGCTCCATATTCTTCTAATAACCCGTAAATCAGTTTTTTATCCGCAGAATTTATTCCCGGGTTTATTTTTAAGTGCAATAACTTTTCAAAAAAAACAGTTAATTCTGTGAAATTTGTATTAAGTGCTTCTTCATTATATTCGGTCTTAGCAATGTTAACAAGGAAATCAACAGCCAGATCATATTTCTTACCGTCAATATTGACATCCTTAATAACCGTATATTCCAGATTTGCAAGCTGATTAATTTGCTTTAAAAAAACAGATGTAATGAATTCAAACTCTGATAAAAAGAAATTTATATATACTTTATCTTCAAGAACATTCAATTCTTTAACATTCCATTTATGCCTAAGCAAAAAACTATATGCGGGAGAAATGGCAATTGAATCGTGCCCGTCATAATTTGCATACGATAGTACTTTTCCCTGCCTTGAACTCCTAATAGGCTTAGCGGCTTTATTAAAATCTGAGCCCGCAGTAATATTTAATATTCTGTTTAACATATAATATCTCAATATATTATCGGCAGAAATATTAAATTATTAAGAGGATAGATTCGGAAATCAGCCTATTTTCAGCATTTTATTGTCAGCTGTATAATTTATTATTTCGGGATTCTGAAGGTTAGTAAGATCCTTAACAAGGTTGTTTATTCTTTCAATGGATTGTTCAATTATCGTAAAATCTTCATTGAAGTGGGTTTTATCCACATTTTTCATTTCATTTTCAATATTATGGATAGACAGCTTTAAACTGCTTAACGGATTATTAAAATTGTGTCCAATTGCAGCGGCCATTTCAAGAATAGCCTTTGTATGTTCAATCTTCTTTATTTCATTTTGTAGATTAAAGATTCTGATGCCGGATCTTATTCTGGCAAGAAGTTCCTGATTTTCAATCGGTTTAATTAAAAAGTCATCAGCACCAACATCAAGCCCTTTCACGCGGTCTTTAAGTGAAGCCCGTGCAGTTAAAATAATGAAATAAATAGTTTTAAATTCTTCTTTTTTCTTTAACTCATTACATAACTCAATACCGTCCATAACAGGCATTGTCCAATCGGCCAATATAACTTTAGGCTGTACGGTCTTTAAAATTTCAAGCGCTTCGGCTCCGTTACCTGCAGAAAGTACGTCGTATTCATTCTTAGAGAGTAATTTCTCAAGAATAAATCTTGTATCTTTTTCATCTTCTACAATTAATATTTTATCACTTATCATCTGTATGTATGAGCTTTTTAATTTTATTAATAAGTAAATTAAAATCAAGTATAGGTTTCGTAATGTAATCTTCTGCCAGGCTTTCCTCAAAAAAATCCTTGCCTATATTACTTACTGTATATGCAGTAATAAGAAGAATTGGGATTTTCGAAATCCGCTTATCCTGCTTAATTATTCTTGACAACTTCATACCGTCTGTTTTTTCACCATTAAGGTAAGTATTCTTTAAGTTAATATCCATAATTACAAGGCTAATATCATTATGAAGCAGAACCTCAAACAACTTATCTCCTTCTTCAATAATAAGGGATTCATACCCTGCTTTTGAAAAAATAAACTTATAAAAATCCTGTGAAAAAGGATCATCCTCCACAACAACTATTTTAGGGTTCATTTATTCTCATTAAATTTAACAATAATACTAATTCTTCTGTTTTCGGTACTTAAAGGATCGTCCGGTTTTTTAAGCTTTCTATCAGCATATCCAATTATAGATGAAAATTGTTCATCACCAACTCCTCCGTTAGCAAGTTCTTTTCTGGCTGCACTTGCCCTGTCCGAGCTTAATTCCCAGTTAGAATAACCGGTAATTTTAGCATAAGAATATGGCCTTGCATCGGTATGCCCTTCAACAGAAATTTTATTCGGCATTTTAACAAGCTGTTTAGCTATTAAATGAAGAATTTGGATTGCTTTCGGGTTTAATTTAGCACTTCCAATTTCAAAGAATACATTATTTTCTTTTTCGGTCAGTTCTATTTGCAGGCCTTCAGGAGTAATTTCAAATTTCACCATATCAATTATGGCTCTGAATTCGGGCTGGCTTTTTAATTCGTCCATTATTTCTTTGCCCATTTCATTCATTTGCTCTTTTTCAGTTTCAATAAGAATTTCAGTGCTCTTTTTCATTTCAGTTGCTGAAGCACCTTCTCCGGGCAAAAATCCGCTGCCGCCTCCCTCAGGGTATATTTTAGTTGGATTCTGGAAATAATGTGCAATTGACTGTTTGGTTTTTGTGTCCTGGCCAAGTACCCATAATACAATAAATAATGCCATCATTGCTGTAACAAAGTCTGCATAAGCTACTTTCCAGGCACCACCGTGCGCGCCATGGCCGCCTTTTTTCTTTTTTACGATGATAGGAGGTAAATCGTTTCCTTCCATAATATATTAACTCCTGCCGCGTACAAAATTTTCCAGTTCACTAAATGAAGGCCTGTTTTCTGAGAAGATTGTCCTTCTTGCAATTTCAACTGCTACAATTGGAGGATTTCCCTTTGCATACGCAACAATACAGGCTTTTATTGTATGCAAATATTGCACTCTTTCTTCAACAATATGCTCAATATTTGTTGCCAGTGGATTTAAAAAACCGTACGATAAAAGCACACCAAGGAATGTACCAACCAATGCACCTGCTACATGTTCACCTACAGTTTGGGCGCCTTCATTAATAGAAGCCATTGTTACAATTATACCAAGTACTGCCGCAACTATACCAAGGCCCGGCATTGCATCTGCTGTTTTTTGCAATACCGATGGAGCAGCTTTAGACTCTGATTCGAATACTTCTATTTCAGAATCAATAAGGCTTTCAAGTTCATGCGGTGGAATACCTCCTGAAAGCATAACCTTCATAGTATCGCAGAAAAATGCTCTTGCCTGATCATTTTTCAAAAACTTCTGGTTTGCACGGAGTACATCACTTGATTCCGGAGTCTCAATATGCTTTTCTATTGCAAGCAAACCGTCTCTCTGTGCAATAAGGAAAAGATCGTTAAAAGACTTAAGCAATTCCATATAATCTTGTTTGGAATTATGTTTAGGACTGAAGGTTCCAATGATTTCAGAAATCATTTTTTTAACAGTACTTATTGGGGCAGATATTAAAACACTCCCTAATGCTGCACCGCAAATAGTAATAAATTCAGGTAACTGAATAAGCAAAATCAGGTTACCGTGAGCCATTGTGAAGCCCACTACTATTGAAACAACTACGACTACAAAACCAATTAATACAAACATAATTCCCTTTTGTTAATATTCAATGGATTTTACAATATTAATTATTTGTTCACATTTTGCTTTGATATAAGTCCAATCAACTTTAGGATTAGACAGCCTTTCTTCTGCCTCTTCACATATCGTGGTAAGCTCGGGATAGCCTATCATGGCGCCGGTACCTCTTATGTCATGCACAACTGTTTTCAATAATTCTCTGTCTCTATGCAATAATGATTCTTTTATAACATTTTTCTTTAGCTGAAAACCATTTACAAAATATCTTCTTAATTGTTTAATAATTTCGTGATTATCGGATTCAGTAAATACTTCCTGTTTTTTCTTTTTAACCAAAAAATCAGGCCCTAATAATTCAGAAATCGTTTTAACAATAACTTCTTTTTGCAATGGTTTTGAAACGACCTTATCTGCACCTGCTTCAACTGCAGCAACCACATTAGTTTTATTGGTATTTCCGCTAATTACTATTATAGGAATATTTTTTAATTCATTCATCATTTTAATGATCTGAAGCATTTTGATACCATCCAGATTGGGCATTAACAAATCCAGAAAAATTAAGGATGGTTTATACTCGGCAGCCATTTTAATTCCTTCCATGCCGTCCATACATGTAATAACATCGAAATCATATTCCTGGAAGAAATTTTTTAATGAATACCTAATAATATCGGCATCATCGACTATTAAAATGCTCGAACGCCTGTTTTGTACGTCCATAAATTATTTCCTGACTTTATTGACCTTGAGTTTTGGTAATTCGACTACCTCCTTTGAACTCTGAATTGCATCTACAGTAGTTTCCTTAACTTTCTCATACAATTCAGCTCGCAGAATCTGTACTCCCATAGGGGCTGAAACTCCAATTTTCACCTGATTTTCAGATATTGAAATAATCTTAAATGAAATATCAGAGCCAATTTTAATTTCTTCATTTACTTTTCTTGTTAGAATCAGCATAAACTTTTCCTTATTACTCTACAAATAGCTTATAGTCAATAAAAAAACGATCGTTATCCAGTATTTTCTGAAAACCCGTTTTTTTGTCCTGGTTAATATAAACAGGAGCTTTCATATTTACCGTAATTTTTAAAGGATCTTTATTTAAATTGACTATGCCAAATGCTTCATTCTCCTGTTCTTCGGGGTAATTTTCGTCAATAAGCCTTACTCCTATAACCGGCAGTGAAATGTCTGGTTCATCAATAGAATTCAACCAATAGAACAATTCATTATCAGTTTTAAGAAGCAAATATTGCTTTAAAGCCTCGAAACCGAGAAGGCCGTTTTCGAATTTAAGAACATTTTCTTCTGTAAATTCGATCTCTCCAAAATGATGTGTGTTTATTTTCATAACCTTTATTATTTTGTGATTATTACAATGTCAACTCTTCTGTTCTGCGCCCTGTTTTCGGGAGTATCATTAGCCACAATAGGCTTATACTCGCCATTACCTACAATTGAAACTTTATCAGGGTTAATTTTTTCATGCTGCATAAGATAATCTGCAGTACTTGTAGCTCTTGCAACTGAAAGATGCCAGTTAGATTTGAAAAATGGAGTATTTATAGGCGTATTATCCGTATGCCCTTCAATTCTTATATCATTCGGCAATTCTCTTAAAATAACAGCCAGATTACTTAGCATTTTTTTAGAACCGGGAGCAATATCGGCACTTCCCGGAGAAAATAATATATCTTCTAAAATATGGACTGTTATTCCTCTTTCGTTTTCTTCCAGCCGTATGCTGCTGGAATAATTGTTATCATCTATTATTTTAAGCAATTCATTTTTTAAATTTTCAGTAGGATGAATATTAATAACCGCAGAAGGATTAATATTCAATTTCTCAATCTGTTGTTTGGTTCCGAATACATTTGTCATAGCTTTAATCATATTTTCATATTTTGAATTATCTACTGTAGAAATAGCATATAAAATAATAAATAATCCTAATAATAAGGTAATTAAATCCGCATAGGTAATTAAGTACCTGTCTTTATCGGAACTTTCAGCAAAAGGCAATTCTTCAGGGTCTATTATAGGCCTATTCTTAATTGCTCTCTTTGCGGGAGCATACTTACCAATCTTGCTTTCAGAATCATTGGAATTTCCCCATTCTGTAAAGCTATTGCTCCCTCCAGTGCTATTTCCATCATATGTTTTTCTTCCATATGGCATTTTTTTAGTTTATCACCTATTGGTAACCAAATTAAATTTGCGCTAAAAACACCCCAAAGGGTTGCAATGAACGCAGTTGCTATATTTTTAATTAATAAAGTAGGATCTTTGCCGGCATTGGCAAGAGTCATAATTAATGCCATAACCGTACCGAGAATTCCCATGGTTGGGGCATACCCTCCCATTTTTGAAAAGATAGAGATGTTGGAAAGATGTCTTTCCTGCATTACCTGTATTTCCAATTGTGCCATATATTCCAAAGATTCGGCACTTGTTCCGTCAATTGCATATCTTAAAAGTTTCTTAGGGAAATGATAATCAAATTTATCAATGTCTTTTTCTAAAACTAGCAGTCCTTCTCTTCTTGCTTTTACCGAAAATTCGAAATAAGTATCAATCAATTTATGATAATTATAACTGCGCGGGAAATATGCAATACCAATTAGTTTGAAAATATTTTTAACTCTGTCTAAACCGAAACCAATAATCACTGCAGCAAAAGTACCGCCGAAAACAATTAAAATTGGTGCTGCTAATAAAAGGGCCTGAATAGAGCCGCCTTCAAGAACAAATGCTCCAAATATTGATATTAGTCCTAATATAAATCCATTAATAGAACCGATTTTTCTTCTCATAAGTAATCCAACAGAGATTTTGGAAGAACCATTGACGCAATTTTATATGTAGCCTGCAAGGCTGTTTCCTGCGACTGTAAATCTATTGTAAGTTTGGCAACATCAACATCTGCCTGCTTTGAAATAAGGGAAGTAAGATTAGTTACATTCGTAGTAAGCATTGTATTAGTGCTGTCAAGCTGGTCTTGTACATTACCTATAGCAGATTCCTGATTAATAAGATTATTTAAAAAATTCTGCACAGCGGTTTGTTGTTCATCCGTAGGAAGTGTACCGCTTTTAAGTTCATTCTTAATTTGAATTAGAGTATTAAAAATGTTTGTCTTTTGATTAGCACTATAAGTCATAGAAGCCGCTGAGTTTTTTACTGTTAGGCTGGAAGAATCAAGCAGAAAATCAATTCCTTGTGCTGATGATTTGATATTGATTTTATCAGGAGCGTTTCCGTTTATAGTCTGCAATTTGCCCGTTCCTGAATCAAATTTAAGTTCTAAAGATGCCTGCGGTGTTGAATAGACACTTGTTCCGGAGCCATTTACTATGTCATAATTCATAGAGTAGGTATCAGCATCAGTTTTTTTATAAGTCAGATTGAGAGTGTACGCTTTTCCATCTGACCCATAAATTGCCGTAGATGAATTAGTGGTATTACCAACAACATCAGATGTGTTTAGATTTCCGTTTTGAGTTACTATTGTAGAAAACAGGTCGCTGCCGCTAACATTTATTTTTTGAATGGAACTTTGCGAAACCCTAACATTCAAATCGCCGGTAATGTCAGATTTAATATCAACTGCACTGCTATCGCTGTTATAATCAAACGGTTTGGTTGAGTTATCTGTTCCGGCAAATAAGTATTGATCATTATAAGTTGTATTAGCATAATCCAAAAGTGATTTCAAAGTAGCACTAAATTTATCAGCATAATTATTAAGGTCAGAACTGTCCTGAGAACCATTTTTTACGGTTGTCAGATTGCTAAGTGCCTGAGTCATTAAATCATTCATCGAATCCATTGTAGATGTTGTTTCATTCATGAATGTAAGGCTGTCCGAAATATTAGTCTGATAAGTCTTAACCTGACTAAGTTTATCCTGCAAAGTAATAACGCGTCTTGCAGCATTCGGATTATCCGAGGGGAGCTGATAAGTTTTTTGGGTAGACATCTGGGTCTGCATCTTATCAAGCTTTTCGAGCGAGTTGTTCAGATTATAAGAATAACTCTGCGATAACATTGAATCTGATATTCTCATCTTACTGTACCATTGCTAATAGTGATTGTAACATAGTATCTGAAGCAGAAATTAATTTAGAAGCGGCTTGATATGTCCGCTGATATTCAATTAAATTTGTCATTTCTTCATCAGTAGATACCGCTGAAGTTGAATTCTTTACCGTAGTCATCTGTTGGATTGCAAGATTACTGGCAGAACTTGTATCATCGTTTGTAGTTTTATCCGTAGAAATTGTACTAACCAGTTTATTATAACTTTCCAAAAAAGTTGAACCATTAGTAGTTGCTTTAGTGGCTAAATCTGCAATTGCAGTAGCAATATCACCGTTTCCGGAAGTACCGTCTGATGAAACAGCAATTTTATTTACATTAGTCTTAATATCATTATTAATAGTAAGAACCCCTTCTTCATAACTATCAAAAAAGTTAGTTCCTGTTTGCGGGGTAGTTGTATTGTCATAACCTTTTTGATGTGCAGCATTAACCGTATTTACAATATTACTTATAACGGTATCTAACGAACTTAAATAACCGGGTATTTTTTTATTATATACTTCAGCGTAGGCATTTAATTCACCCGATTTTAAGCTTGCAGCTGTACCTGAATCCTTAGTAACAAGCTGAAGTTTATTCCCGGAAGTGGAAACAGTAAATTGGGTGGCACTTTCTCTGTCTGCCGCTAAAATTCCGCCAACCGAAACATTAGCAGTACCTGAAGTATCATAAGAAATAGTAACATTAGCAATTTGACTTACATCATCAAGAATTGCATCTCTCTGATCTTCAAGATCGGCAGTAGGATATCCATCCGATTTAGCTTCGAATATACTCTTATTTAACTGCTGTATCTGAGTCAAATCTGAATTAAGCGTATCTACAGAAGTAGAGAACTCTGTTAACGATGAAGTGGAAATATTTTGAAGATCGTCATGGATGGATTTTACCTGCGAACTTAATTTGGTAGCTGCATTTACAATATCAGATCTTAATGCAGAAGAACTAGGATTTGTAGCCAGGGAACTCCATGAATTAAAGAAAGCCGAAATTGTAGTTGAAAGCCCTGAATCGGAAGTTTCATTAAAAGCGGATTCAACCTGAGTTATCAATTCGGACTGTTTGCTGCTGTCATAATATTTTTGATTGTTTGTTCTTATCTGTGCATCAGCAAGTGTGTTTCTCATTCTTTGTACGTCTGCAATTTTAACACCCGAGCCCCACACCGTATTTGCCGTTGATTGTGTGCTGGCAGTAGCAAAAACAACTTTCTTCCTTGAATAATTTGTATTTGCGGCATTAGCTACGTTATCCGATGTAACGTTCAAAGCTTGCTGGTAAACCGATAAGGTTCTTCCTGCTATGTCAAAAACTCTTGATAATGCCATTTTACACTCTTTTATCTAAAAATGATTTCCGCTGAGGGCCAACTAATTCTGAAATAGTGAGTTTTATAAAATCCCGTGCGGTATCTATTAAAAATTGATTCTGCTGATTTAATTTTTCAATACTTATAATTCTTTTTTGAATTCTGTTTTTCAATTTTAGAATTTGCGCTGCATTTTTTTCATCTAACTGCATTTTAGCGCTGCTTAAAAAATCAGTTATTTTGAAAGATTTATTATTCAATGTAAACTTATTATGCAAATCGGTTAATATAGAGACTCTCTGCTTTTCAGTTATTTCAATATTTCTGATGAATTTCTCTTCGGTAACGACAGCGTTTTCAAGAAGTTTGATGTTATTACTTACCAGAGCTTCTTGTTTCTTCATTCCGTTTTCAAAAAGCTTATTTAAGTTTTCTTCTAAGCTTTCCAGAGTCTTTATCAAATCTTTTTCATTCATATTTAATCTTTCAAATAGTTTAAGTAACCGGTTACACGTGCTATATAAGATTTAGTTTCTTCAAAAGGAGGAACACCATTATGTTTATCAACATTTTGAGGACCGGCATTATATGCTGCAAGGCCAAGTTTCAAATCCCCATTATATTGTCGAATCATTTGTGACAGATATTTAGTTCCACCGGCTATATTCTGAGCCGGGTCGTAAGAGTTTTTGACCCCCATATCTTTAGCAGTAGAATCCATTAGCTGCATTAAACCTTTTGCATTTGCTTTGGAGACTGCTTTGGGGTTGCCTGCTGATTCTGTAAGAATTACAGATTTAATAATATCTGCATCAACGCCATAAGTTTTAGATGCATCATTAATTATACTTTCATATTTATCAAGGCGTTTTATTGAATCCTCTGTTGGAGATAATTTAATATTTGGTAAATCATCAGTATTAATATCCAGATTGGAAATCGAACTTGTCCCGTTTGATGTTTCCTGAATACTGTTCTTATAGGAAGCTAATGCGCTTAATTTTGCATTCTCGGGCATGTCCTCTCCGGTAACTTTCTTGAAAATCATCTGTGCAATACCCAATCCGTTTTTATCAGACATTTTGTTGGCAATTTCCATTTGGAAGAGAGAATCATACACATCACCGCCATAACTATCAGCACCGCCGAACATCCCTTCGGTAGTCTGGTTCATACTTTTCAGCATCATTTGAGTAAGAATGCTTTCAAAGTCTTTTGCAGCCTTTGCGAGTTTGGCCTTTTTAGCATCATCATAGTTCTGCCCTATTTGTGTGGGTTGAAGATGCTGTTCATTTGTGACTTTTAGATCCACTTTTCTTTCTCAATAATTAAATAATAATTAATTCTGCTACTAAAGCACCTGCTTCTTTCAATGCCTGGAAAATAGAAATAATATCGCGCGGAGTTACTTTTAATGAATTCAATGCAGCTGCTACTTCGCTTACTGTTGTTGCACGCTGAATTGCAATTGCTTTTGATGAATCCTGCTGAACATAAGGTATAAAATTGTTTACTACTTCAGTCTTACCCTGGGAATAAGCGCCGGGCTGAGAAACAATAGGATAATTCCTAATTGTAAGGTTAAGGCTGCCGTGAGTTATTGTAGCAGGCAATATTACAACGTTTGCACCTGCTACTACAGTACCTGTCCTTTCATTTAATACTACTTTGGCACTTATATCAGTCTGTACGGGAATAGCTTCTAATTCTGCCATAAAGGCAACTTGGTTTTTCTGTTTATCTGCGGGAATGTTAACTTTGATTTCAATGCCATCGTTGGCTTTTGAAATTTCAGATCCGAATTTTTTATTTATAGCAGTAGCTACATTATTTGCAGTTGTAAAATCAGGTGTCTTTAGAAAGATGCTAAGTTGATTGCCCTGACTATGAGGCATTCTTAAGGAAGCAAGCAAAGTACCCCCTAACGGAACTCTTCCTGTAGTAGTAATATTTTTTGAAAGCCGATTGCCTGACGATGTTGTAAAATCATAACCGCCTACTGAAATTGATCCCTGAGCGGTTGCATATACATTACCATCTTTTGGGTTTGACAGAGGTGTATATAATAATGTTCCTCCTTGTAAACTTGTAGCATCACCTGCAGAAGATACATTTACATCGAATGTAGCACCTTGCTTTAATTGATTGTTAAGGTTTGCAGTAACCATAACAGCAGCTACGTTTCTTGTTTTAACATCTGCCTGATCTACTGTAATTCCAAACCTTTTTAACATAGAGGAGATTGACTGCATAGTAAAAGAGGTTCTGTAACTATCGCCTGTACCTGCAAGCCCTATTACAAGTCCATAACCAATAATCTGCTCGTTATTATCTCCTGTGAAGTAGGCAATATCTTTTATTCTCTGCGCAGATATTGAGCTGCAAAGAAATAATGTAATTAAAAATGAATATGTAAAATTATTTAGGTTTTTCATGTTACACCTTAGAACAACCAATGTAAAAATTTTGTTAAAAAACCGGGTTTTTGAGCACTGCTAACAGCTCCTTCTCCTTCAAATCTTATTTCTGCCTCTGAGATGTTTGTTGAAAGGACAGTATTGTTTGTCAATATATCAGACGGTCTTACAATGCCGGTAATCATAATAACCTGTTCTTCTCCATTTATTACAATCTTTCTGCTCCCTCTTATTCTCAAATTTCCATTTGCGAGAACGGAATCTATCGTTGCACTTAATTTTGTATTAATTAGCCCGGTAGTTTTAGTAGAACCTGAGCCGGAGAATTGGTTATTAGAACCTATTGCAGCACTGGCAGAATTTGATTTTGTTGAATTTATATTTCCAGAAGCATCAAAACTTAGGGTGCTGCTTCTTGCTGTTGACGTTTCAGCATTATTTGATGCCTGAGATGACTCAACAATTATTATTGTAATTGCATCCCCAACCCTGTTTGCCTTTTGATCTGAGAAAAGTGACATATTAGCATTCTGGCGCAGATCCTGTGCCGATATTGCTGCAGCTAATAAAAATATAACGAGGCAAAATTTAATTTTCATAAATCACTCATTGATTAAAACGTTATTCGAATCTACAATTTTAGCTTTATATTGTTTATTATCATCCATCTTGGTTACATGTATGATATCGCCTTCAACACCATCCTGCTTGGCAAGCACATAAAAATTCACTTCTATATTACCATCAAGATAATATGCCTTTACTCTGTCTCCTGCCCTAACAATTGGAATTTTTTCAAGTAAGTCGCTAACAAGTGCTTCCCCTTTCCTAATAATCGATTTGGTCCGGTACAAACTTATCTTTTCATCAAGAGATATGATTTTACCATGTGTTCCTGCAACATCAACCTGTTTAATTTCAAAATCGGTATCCTTTAATTCTTTTTTCCTTTCAATATCTCCTTTTGCACAGTAAACGGTCTTATACAGTTTTATATTAACTGTTAAATATGTTTTGTTTGTTCTGTTTTCTTTATCAGTTAATAAGATAGGAATATAAATAATATTTCCAGAAATATTTGCTGACATAGATTCATTTATTTCAAGCTTGGAAAAATTTTGCGGCATCTTTACGATTTTGAATTCAATTTTTTCGTAGCCGGGAATTTCCTTTGCAAGATACCTGTCAATATCCTGATTTAATTTATCGGGAGATTGAAAAATAAATGATATAATATTTAAGAGAAACATGAACATTTTATTATGTCCTTTTCAGGTTGTTTTCAACAGTCATCATATTTTCGACTGTTTGAACTGTTTTAGAATTTAATTCATAAGCTCTTTGAGCCGCAATCATTGCGACCATTTCATCAACGACATCAACGTTTGAAGCTTCCAAAAACCCTTGCTGAACTGTACCGAAACCGTTAGCACCGGGTGTGCCGAGTATGGCTGTACCTGAATTGGGAGTTTCTGCATATAAGTTGCCGCCAAGTGCTTCCAAGCCACCCGGATTCATAAATCTTGCAACCTGTATATCACCTAATGTTTTAGTCTTTCCGGTATTATCTGTAGCTGAAACAACACCATCGGTTGAAATTGTTACGGAGACAGTATCAGTGCTTACTGCAATTTCAGGTTCCAAAAAACATCCGCTTGATGACACAAGTTTACCATCTGCATTTACTTTAAATGAGCCATCTCTTGTATAAACATAAGAGCCGTCAGGTTTTTTAACCTGAAAAAACCCTTCACCAGAAATTCCTAAATCATATTGGTTGCCTGTGGATGTAAGATCGCCCTGTTTATAAATTTTCTGTGTTGCAGAAGGCTGAACACCGGTACCAATTTGTAAATAATCTGATGAGGTTTCGGTTACACCGGGAGTTTTAGAAGTAATAGGATTTATAGGAACTTCCTGATACATTAATTCCTGAAACTCGGCTTTATTCTTTTTAAAACCGGTAGTGTTCATATTGGCCATGTTATTTGATATTACTTCTATATTAACCTGCTGTGCGTACATTCCTGAGGCAGCTGTCCGTAATGCTCTAGTTGACATTTTTTTGCTCCTTTTTTATAATACTCTTCCTACTTCTTTCAACCGGTCAAGGGAAGAGTCAATGGCGTTTACAACTTTTTGCGACGCTTCGTAATCTTTATTAATCTGTATCATTTTTTCCATTTCTATAACGGGGTTAACATTTGATTCTTCTACATAACCGGATAGTACCGAAAAATTATCTTCCGATACGGGGACATAATCACCCGATTGGCTGGTGTAATTTGATGCTCCGGTTTTTTCAAGATCCTGCAAGTTGGCAGGAGCGGAAATTTTTAAAACATCTACTATCTGATCACCAATTTTTATTTCACCGCTCCGGTCTATTGTTATTTTCTGATTTTCATTGAGCATTGAATTGGAAAAATTTATTTCCCCTTGTGAGCCCATTACTTTGTTACCTTCGCTGTCAACTAGGAACCCATCATCCGATATTTGAAATTTTCCGTTTCTTGTAAGCTCTATACCGTTTGGTGTGTTTACCTCAAAAAAACCATTCCCCTTTATAGCTAAGTCAAGCGGGGATTCGGTACTAACCAAATTTCCCTGCGAATAATCTCTTATCTGCCTTACTTCCGTTTTCCCAACACTATTTAATATCTGCTGAAAATCTCCCTCTTTTTTATATCCGGTAGAATTCATATTAGCAATATTATTGGCAACTGCTTCAATATTTTTCCTTGAATAATCCATGCCTCTTGCAACTGTATATATACCTTTAATCATTTCGTCCTCAATTTAAATACCATTTTTCTTTGTCATTCTTAGCCAATTCATAGGATTTAAGCCTGGCTGCAAGAATGATTTCCCCCTGTGCAATATTTAATTCTCTTGCAACTGTGGGTAATGATTTGCCGTGATTATTTAACACAACAGGAGAATTTACAAGTTTAGCACGCACTACTTTTAGTTCGGGAATTTCTCTTTTAACAATGCTTTCATCACGTAATATTCTAATATTATTTTTAAGGTTTTTATTATTCAATTTTGCCTTGCTTACAGGTTGGTTTGTTTGCCTGCGCCTTATATATACAAACGAAAATGCAAAAATTGATATACCTCCAAGAAAGTATAATTTCCATATTGAACCGGTTGAATTATTTGTAGCATTTTTTTCAACCTTAGCCGAAGTAATTAAATCAGAATTTACCCTGGTAGACGTATTGCTCATTTTCCCCTGGTTAATAACAGCATCTGCTGTAGCTGTATTACTATCCGGATTTTTAGATCCATTACTTTGAAGCTGGCTAATGCCGAAACCGGCTGCTTCTTTTGAATTGATTTCATCCAATGAATCTTTCTTAATTTGCGCAAGCCTTTCCTTTGCACGAGCTGATTCTATCTGATTTTTCACCGTCATCTGTAGGTAAACAGAATCAGGTACCTGTGCATACACAATTGCCGATAAGATAAAACAAAATAAAATTATTCTTTGCATAACTACATTTTCCTTCTTAATGGAAAAATAAGGGTTATGGAAGAACCGGAATCCTTATTAGATTCGTATACAACTTTCCCTTCAAACTTTTTCATAATATTGTTAATCATTCTTACGGATAATTCTTCTTCAGGTGATTTTGCCCTACCCTGGAATTCATCAACATAATCAGTCGTGAAAATCTTAAAAATCACTTTCTCATGAAGCTGCCTGGTCTGTACTAATATGCCCCCTCCGGCATTTGATCTTGGGCCAAGAATACCGAATACGTTTATTAACAACTGGTTTAAAATATCTTTATTGGAGGCTATGGAAGGTATATTAGATTCCAGATCAAGGACACATTCATATTTCTTTGTCTTTAATGAAGAATTTATAATATCGCAAAATTCAATAATTATATCATTAAGGCTGCAGGGTGCAACTTTCGGTTTTTCATTATTCAGGTTTGCAAACTTTACAAGCCTATTAATTATAATTTCAATTTTTTTAACCTGCGATTTAATATTTTCCGTAGCACCCAAATCGCTTGGATTTAATTCATTCTGTATTAAATCTGTATAAGATAAAATAACCTGAAGCGGATTCATTATATCTTCAACAATACCCGATGTAAGTTCGCCAATTGCAGAGAGTTTATAATCATTCTGTAACTTGGACTGATAAACCTGCAAGTCATTATATACTTCATTCAGCTCAGTGCTTTTAAGCAATGAATTTAACTTTTGAATAGCTATGTCCAGTATAATTTTTACAGCACCGTATTCAAGGGTTCCTTCATCAAAGGAATGAATAGGAGTTTGAATCAGCAGAAGCCCGCGTTTTTTCTTGTTATCACCAATTGGTACAAAAATATAATTCAGGTTAAGGCTATTATCATTAGGTTTGTTATTTGGAACAAAAGTAAGAATATTCTTCCGGAATATTTTTTCAAGAATTCCTTCTTTTAAAGCATAATTAACAAAAAAGACAATTTTTTCTGAGGCAGTAGAATCTAAAGGAACTAGTTTACTTGAGTTATCATTAAAAACAAAGAGAGTTGTTTCTTTTAAAGTGAGCTGTCTTTTAAGCGCAATTCTAAGCCCTTTTAATATTTCTTCAATAGTACTTTTATCATTGAGGAAATTGGAAAAGGCCAATAAATTCTGGAAAAAGTGCGCATATTTCTCGAGCATATTTCCGCTGTTCTGAACAATATCAGATTTTAGCAGCCGTAGATCACTTTTTTGAGGATCTGCTTGAGAAAGATATTGTAGAGACTCGTAAAAAGTCTCATAGCCCAATGTATTTGTCTTTATGACTCTCAATTTAAGAACCTTATTGTTTCTGCCTGAGTAACAAATAAATTCTGATAACCATTAATAAATTCTTCAACCTTTTCCATATTAGGGAAGCGCAGAGTTTTCATTGCTTCTTCTTCGAATTTCAAATCTTTATCCCATTCAAAGAATCCGATTTTCAAGTGTTTAGTCATATAATCGGCAAGGTTTACTATTGATGGTAGGAATGGAGCATATTTGCCTGTTGAAGGATCTTCATGCGCAAGGATTGCATCGCAAAGTTCATGAGGAAAATTCCATTTTTCAAGCAGAATGTGTCCAATTTCAGCATGGGTCATTCCGGTAACTTCTAATTCTGCCTGACAGTAACTCTTCCCTTCTTTTTCAACTAAATCATAAGTTGCTATAAAGTTAGTATGGAAATAACGGTGCAGAACTGAAATTCCGACATCATGTAAGAAACCTGCAATAAAAGCTTCGCCGCTGTTAGCAAGCCCGAGATCTTCAGCAAGTCTTTTAGCAGCAGTTCCTGTAAGATAAGAATGAAGCCAGAATTCTTTCTGATCGAGATACTTGTCTGTTTTGTTCTTAAATGATTCAATCATTGCCAAAGTAGATACGATATTTCTTAGTTCACTGTAACCTAAAATTAAAATTGCAAAATCGAGTGTTGTGACTTTCCTCTGAAGCCCGTATAATGGAGAATTCGCTATCGTAAGAATCTTAGTCACTAAACCCTGATCTTTGGAAATAATTTTGTTAAGTTCAAATGAAGTAGCTTTTTTAGAATCGATTAATTTGATTACTTCGGTCATGATATTCGGAATAGGTGGAATATTAAGTATCTTGGTCAGAATCAATTCTGTTTTTTCTCTTTTCACTCTTTGTTCAGGGGTTAAAGTTTGCATATTAGTTCCCATATTATATTTCTAATAATTCAATTTGACTAAGGAATAAATCCTGATAGTTGGATATATAATTGAATAAATTTACCTCATCGTGAATTTTAAGGACTTCCATGATCATTGGATCATAATTTAGATCCTTGTCCCATTCAAATGCGCCTACATTTAGTTTCTGTGTCATAAAATCAGCTAAATGGACTATTGCCGTTAACTGTTTATTTTCGGCGTTGGATGGTTCATGATGATGAAGAATAACGTCTCCTAAAATTGGAGGCAGATTCCATTTTTCCACTAAGAAATTACCTATATCCTGATGCGTAATTCCTAATACACTTATTTCGGCTGTCAGATAATTGCAGTTCTCATTATTAACTTTATTAATTATTTTAATAAAATCGCTGTTGAAAAATCTATTTATTACCGTAATACCAAGATCATGCAGTAAACCGGCTGTAAAAGCTTCTCCTGACTTTTTATATCCGAAATCATCGGCAACTCTCTTGGCGGCAAATGCAGTTATCAGTGAATGCAGCCAATAATTTTTTCTGTTCCAGTTAGCTTCATCTTTTCCTTTAAAAGCTTCAATCATAGAAAGAGCAATCACAATATTCTTAATATGCTCAAAACCAAGAATAACAATAGCAAACTCAATGGTTGATACTCTTCTCGGCAAACCGTATAGAGGAGAGTTGGCAACTGTAAGGATTTTAGTAACAAGTCCCTGATCCATGCTGATAACTTTGCCCAGATCAGAAGCGTTAATTTTCGGATTTTCCAATAACTTAGTAACTTCAAACATTACAACAGGAATGGATGGTAAATTGCGGATACCCATCAAATTGTTGATTTTTCTTTCTTTAATCTTTTCCAGTTCTATAACTTGATTATCCATTGATTTTATATAGTTTATTTTTTAATGTCTCTAGAATTTTAGAATGAATCTGTGAAATACGGGATACTGTAATATTTAAAATTTTGGAAATTTCTTTGTAGCTTAGTTCTTCATAATAGTACAAACTCAATATTAAACGGTCTCTTTCATCAAGGACTCTTATAGCATCTTTCAATAATTCCTTCATTTCCTTTTTCTCAGTAGTCTCATCCTGTATTTCATTATCATCTGCAATGGTTTCATAAAGCATATAACCGTCTTCTTTATCAACAGCTTTATTAAGAGAAACCATGGAATACTGAAATTCATCAATTTTATCGGAAGTAGCTAACCTTGGTTTAATCTGCACTTTGCGTAATTCATCAATAATTTTTCCCCTGATACGCTGAATTGCATAAGTTTCGAATTTGGTCCCGTAATCAGGATCAAATCTGTCAATCGCTTCGCTAAGGCCTTCAATACCAAATTGGAAATAATCGCGGTCATCGAGAATTTCCAAATTGATAAATCTTGAGTTATGAATAACGTAATGAACAAGATTCGTATAACTAAGCATTATTTGCTTCTTAATACCTGGCGAAGGTTTGGTTTTGTAGCTGGTCCAAAGTTGTAATGTATCCATTACTATTTCCTACCTATGTTTGCTAAGTTTTCACTCTTTTTTTGTGATGTTTTGTTAATTGCCCTTAAGAATAGCAAGACAAGAATTCCAAGCAACGTAGTAAGTATTACAAAAATGGCAAATGACTTTAATATGACTTGTTCAATTGGAAGACCTTTTTGACTAAAGAAGATTATTGACAGGAAGAAAGCTAAAAGACCGATATTCAAAACTATTTTGTTCATTTGCACTCTATTTTTTCTTAATACTTTTTCAAAGATTATACCACTAAGTTACATGGGGTGAAAATAGCGAATTCTTTTATTTTTGAGCGTTTTTAAGGGTTTTTGCTTAGGTGAGGTTAGCTTAATTGGTGAATATTGGCCACTTGTGTGATTTCGACAATCTTTTTGGAAAGAGCTGCTATCTGGCGTGTTATTTTAGACTCAGGATACTTTTTAACCAGTACCTGCTGTGCAATGATCGATTTGTTGACATCTATAGAAAAAGGGAGAGCTCCCAGATAATGGAGTTCTTCATTCAGGAAATGTCCGCTTGCAGTCTGCAGGTTATTGAAGGTCTGCTCCCCTTCTGCTTTCTCATTTATTTTGTTCACAATAACCAGTTTTTCCGCTTTACAGCTTTTATGACGCAGCAATTTTAACATTACATAAGCATCCATAACGGCAGTTGGTTCCGGATTAGTTACAAAAAGCAGATAATCAGAAGCATTCAGCAAATTGAGTAATGTTTCATTAGCGCCGGCTGAAGTATCGAGAAAAATGAAATCATATTTCGATTCTATTTTTTCCATCTGACTTATAAAATATTTTACCAGTTCAACTTTCGGCTGGTCATAATTGATTTTTCCCGAATCTCCGAAAATAATATGAAAATTCGGTTCGTATTCGGTAATCAATTCATTAAGCAGGCTGCGCGACGAATAAAAATCGCCAATCGTTTTTTGTGCAATGTAATTAAGCATTATATCAACATTGGACATATTGGAATCAAGATCAATAAGCAAGACTTTTTTATTCTGTTTTGAAAGTGCATAAGCTAAGTTTAAAGCAAGAACTGTTTTACCCGTTCCTCCTTTTCCCGAAGTAAATGAGAAGACTTTATGCAATTTCTTAATGCCCTTCTTTTCATTCAGCTTCTGCAGCTCAATTACTCTGTCAACCTGAGTAATCATTGAGAAATTTTTCCTGTGAGTATCATTTTAGCTATAAAATCGGAATCGGCAGATATAATGTCATCCGGGATTATCTGTCCGTTGGTTAGAAAAGTAATAGGTATATTTGTTGAAACTGCTGCATTCAAAATATTGCCGTAAGAAACGGCTTCATCTATTTTAGTAAACATGATTGAATTATAATCGAATACTTTAAATTTTTCCGCTACATCAATAAGATTTTTACTTGAGTTTGTTGAACTTAACACAAGGAATGATTCATGTACACCGGCAGCATCAAGAAATTCTTTTGTCTTTACAAGATTGGTCGTATTTTTCTGGCTTCTGCCTGCTGTATCTATGAAAATAATATCTTTCTTCTTCATTTTCTTAATAATTTCAGGCATTTCAGTCGGTTCGTAAGCTACCAACAGTTCAATATCACTGATTTCGGAAAAAGTCCGCAGCTGATCTATTGCACCTAATCTATAAGTATCAATTGAGATTAAGCCTACATTAAGGTTCTGCAGGATTTTTGATATTACAGCAAGCTTTGCAATACAGGTTGTTTTGCCAACCCCTGTCGGACCTACAAGAGAAACTATCTTTGGGCTTCCTCTCTTCTTTAGTTCAAAAGAAGCAGTAGGAATAAGCGATGAAATACTTGAAAGTACATAAGAATCAATATTATCAGGGCTTAATACGTTTTTGTATTTTTTCAACTGATTAAGAATTACCGTTACAATTGATTTTTGTACTTCCCTGTATAAGAGAGTATCTATTATATCGTTTAATTCTTTTTCAAGAAAATTTTTATGATTGGTTTTTCTGGGTTTTATATCTGTGTTTTTTTTAGTTTTTGTTTCACTTGGAACATTATAGATTTTTTCGGTTAATTTTTTTAATTCATTATTCAGGATTCTGTCATTAGGTTTATTAGAAGCCTCAGCCCTTTCATGTTTTTGCGGCATTTTATCATCTATACCGGCAACAATTTCAAACATTTTCTTTTTACTGCCGTTTTCCGATTCATCAATAACACGTGTGCTTAATATTATAGCTTCACTGCCTAATTCCGTTTTCATCTGTGCGCTGGCATCTTTTAATGTCGCTGCAATAAACTTTTTAATTTGCATAATCTACCTCAATCTTATCAATAAACTCAATTTCGGTACTTGCTGGCAATTCAGAATAAGAAAGAATTGCAATATCCGGGAATGAAGAATTTATCAACCTGTAAAAATATGGGCGTATAGTTGCCGAAGTCAGTATTACAGGTATGTACCCGAGTTCATTGAACATAATTACCTTATTTTGAATATCTTTATTCAATTCTCTTAATGTTGTTGGGTTCAGCCCAAGTGTCTGAACGGCTTCTTTTTGATTTTGCAGTGACTTCGTAATTGAAGATTCAATTGCTTCCCCAAGTGCTACAGCGTGTATTATTCCATTCTGGTCTTTATATATATTGGCAATTGTATCACCAATTGCGTGCCTTGCATATTCTGTAAGTACATCCACATTTTTTGTAACCTTGGCATAATCAATTAGCGATTCCAGTATCTGTACTAAATCTTTAATAGGAATATATTCACGTAGTAAATTCTGCAGAACTTTTTGTATTGTACCAAGAGGAAGAACTTCAGGATTTATATCTTCAATTACAGCCGGATAATCTTTCTTCAAATTTTCAAGCAACAGTTTTACAGCCTGACGAGTAATAACTTTATCGAAATTCTTCTTAAGTGTTTCCTGAAGATGAGTTGACAGTACTGAAAGAGCATCTACAACAGTATAACCCAATAATTCGGCCTTCTCTTTTTCCTGACTGGTTACCCAGTAACTGTTCAAATTAAATGCCGGATCTTTTGTTGGTATTCCATGAAGCAGCTCTTCTGCAGCTCCGGGATTCATTGCCAAATACCTGTCCGTATATACCTGGTACTCTGCAACAATGTTGCCTTTAACTTTAATAATATATTCATTAGGGTTTAATTGCAAATTATCTCTTACTCTTACAGGAGGTATTAACACTCCATATTCAAGTGCAATAAATTTTCTTGTTGATGCAATTTTCTGAAAGAGATTACCCCCCTGATTTTCATCAACAAGACTGATAAGTCCGTAACCAATTTCAATTTCAATTGGGTCCACCTGCAAATATTGTTCAACCTTATCTTCAAGTGTTGGAGATTCAGGGGCAGATAGAGTCTCTTCATGCAAAACTTTGGCTGCGGCAGCGGTGGCTTTCCCTTTTTTAACAAAGTATGCCGATGTTCCAAGTGCTCCGCCAATCAATAAAAATGTAAATGTAGGCATGCCCGGTAAAAAGGCAAATGCCGTAATTACACCGGAAACCGTTCCGAGAACACGGGGATTTGAAAACAATTGTGTTCTCATTTGAATATCCAATGCAGTTCCTGAAGCACTTCTTGTAACAACAAGGCCTGCGGCGGTTGCAATTAACAATGCCGGTACTTGAGTTACGAGGCCGTCACCGATGGTTAATATGGTATAGGATTTTAAAGCATCTGAAAATGATAGACCTCTTTGTGCAATACCAATAATAAATCCGCCCAGAATGTTAATACCATTGATTAACAACCCTGCAATAGCATCTCCTTTTACGAATTTGCTTGCACCGTCCATTGCTCCGTAGAATTCAGCTTCACGGCTAAGAGCTTCTCTTCTTGCAAGGGCTTCCGATTCATTTAAAAGTCCTGCATTTAAATCTGCATCTATTGCCATTTGTTTACCCGGCATAGCATCCAAAGTAAAACGTGCTGCAACTTCAGAAATACGCCCCGATCCTTTAACAATTACTATAAATTGTATAATTACAAGGATTATGAAAATAATAAATCCTACAACATAATTTCCGCCTACTACAAACTGGCCGAACGTATCAATAACTTTGCCCGCAAAACCATCAATCAAAATTAAACGTGTTGAACTTATATTAAGGCCCAAACGGAATAGCGTTACCACAAGCAATAACCCGGGAAACACAGAAATATCCAGAGGATTATTTATATATAATGATACAATCAGCACCAAAATTGACAGTGTAATATTAGTTGCAAGCAAAAAATCCAATAAAAATGAAGGAAGAGGAATAAGCATTAGGCCTAGAATGAAGATCAATCCTACGGCAAGGATAATATCGCTATTTTGGCTTAATCTTTTCATATCAGACTATGCTCGCTTTCTTTTTAGCTCTTCTAAGATTAAATATATATGCCAGAATATGTGCTACAGCCCTAAATAAATGCGAAGGGATTTGTTCCCCTACTTCGCAGTTTTTATATAAAGCCCTTGCTAATTCTCTATCTTCATGTAGTGGAACATTATTCTCTATTGCTATTTTCTTGATTCTCTGGGCTATGAAATCAACCCCTTTTGCAACAACCTTTGGAGCAGAATCTTTATTAAGATCATATTTAATTGCAATAGCAAAGTGTGTTGGGTTTGTAATTACAACATCAGCTTTAGGAACTTCCTGCATCATTCTTCTGCGTGAAGCCTGAATTTGAAGTTTGCGGATTCTTGACTTAATTAATGGATCTCCTTCACTCTGCCTGTATTCTTCTTTTACTTCCTGTTTGGTCATCATCATATTCTGCTTGAAGTGAAATTTCTGATACATAAAATCAACCGCAGCTAATAGAGCATATACCAACCCGATTCTCCAAACAAGAGCATAAGTTGCCTGCAGCATAAAGTTTACAATCTCTTCCACAGAAAATTCTACAAGCTGTATAGAGTCTGTTACTAGTTTTTCAATTACTGAATATGATAGTACAGCTACAATTGTCAGTTTTAAAATTGCCTTAGATATTTCAACTGCAGATCTGGCGGAAAAGAAAAGATTTTTGGCATTTGCAAAAAAATTGAACTTGCTTGCCTTCGGCTTGAGTGCTTTCCATGAAAATTTAAATCCAACTTGTGCAACAGATGCAATAACGGAAACCACACAAATTCCTATTAGAACCGGGGCCAGAGTCTGGAATAGGAATAATAGACCCTTTAGAAAATAGACCTGAAGTATATCCTTGCTTACTGTAAGATTATCCAGAGAACCAAAGATTGAAGTAGATAATTCATAGAAATTTCTACCTATTAATTTCTGCGACATATAGAGTATGATAAGACCCGAAGTAAAAACCACAAAGGAATTTATTTCTGTACTTTTAGCAACCTGGCCGTTATCCCTGGCTTCACTTAATTTCTTACCGGTCGCTTGTTCCGTTTTTTCCTGGCCGTCTACTTCTGCCATTCTAACTCATCGCCTTAATTAAATTCAACAAATTTCCTTCAATATCCTTAAGAAGATATTTTATTACGTAAACTGTAATAGGCAGCACTGCTATTATTAGAAAAAATCCAAAGCCTATTTTTAATGGCTGCATTACAAAGAATATCTGCATCTGAGGTATCATACGTGCAACTATACCTTCAGCAATCTGGATTACGAACATTGCCACAATTATGGGTGCGGCTATTTTAACTGCTATTATAAATACACTTACAGAATATCTAATTATCAATTCATAGACCGGTTTTGTCATTGCAAACTGGCCTATTGAAATTGTCTTGAAAGAATAAACAAGCCCTGCAATTATATAATGGTGCCCATTAATTATGAATAATATGAATATCAAAATTAAACCGTAAATCTCCCCGATAATATCATCACTTGTTTCATTTGCAGGATTAAAAGCCTGTGCCATAGATAAGCCTAATGTAAAACTAATCAGATTTGCTGCCATACTAACGCCGTAAAAAACGAAATTAACCATATAACCCATGAGCAAACCTGCCATAACCTCTTTAATACCGTTGAAAAACATCCAGCCTAAACTTATCTGAACATCAATTGCACTTTTATCCAGTGTCATAAAGATAATGTAGGCAATAACAACTGATAGCAGTATTCTTACCAGTGCAGGAATAGCCGAATTACTGTAAAATGGAGTAACAGACAGAGCGGCAAAAACCCTAAGGAATATCATTAAAACAAGAATAAAATCTACAACCAGGATTTCGCTCATTTAGGTATCGATGTTATTAGAGAAAAAAACTTTATGGTTATTGCTATCATTTTATCAAGCATCCACGGCAGTAAAAAGATGATTGTTATGCCTGTGACTATTATTTTAGGAACAAAAGTTAAAGTCATTTCCTGAATTGAAGTAGCTGCCTGGAAAATAGAGATAATAACACCAACAATTAAGGAAACGCCCAGAATAGGCAAAAGAATTATAAAAATTGTATAGAATACATCCTTAAATAAATCGATTACAAGTTCTTCGGTCATTGCGCGAAACTCCTTACAACAGAGCCGATGATCAGATTCCAACCATCGACAAGAATGAATAATAAAATTTTAAATGGAAGTGAAATAAGCATTGGAGGCAGCATCATCATACCCATAGAAAGCAGAATGCTGGAAACTATCATATCCACCATAATGAATGGAATGAATAAAAAGAATCCTATTATGAAGCCTGCCCGTAATTCGCTTATTACAAATGCAGGGATTAAGATGTATGTAGGTATATCAGCCTGATTATTAGGCCTTTTCATATTTGCAAGTCCAATAAAGAGCTCTAAATCTTCATTACGAACATTTTTGAACATAAATGTTCTTAAAGGCTCTATTCCTTTATCATATGCCTGTGCAGTAGTAATTTGATTTTTCATTAATGGCTGTATAGCGTCATCATTTATCTTGGAAATTGTGGGGGACATAATAAAAAATGTGACAAAAAGTGCTAAACCTGCCATTAACTGCGCAGGTGGCATCTGCTGTGTTCCCAAGGCTTGTTTGAGGAAATGAAAAACAATAATCAAACGCAGATAGGATGTTGTCATAATCATTATTGAAGGAGCAAGGGATAAAACAGTCATAAGAAGAAGAATTTGAAGAGTGACGGAAACATCATCTCCTGAATTTGCAGTACCAACACTAATTCCTATCTTTGGAAATGGTATAGTCTGCGACTGATTCTTTTGCGCATATGTAACATCAGCCAGTAATATTATTACGAGTAATATAAGTGAGAGTTTTTTCATTTTAGTGATAAGTTTTTTCTTAAAAGATCTACGAATGAGTTTTTTTCTACTATAGAACCGGAATTATCAATATCTGCTTCTTCTACATCCATTTCTTTGAGTAATGAAATAGAGTTATCTGCAATACCAACAATAAATATTTTGTCTTTAATCTTGAGAATAGAGACATATTTTCTTGGCATGATAGCATGTGTAGCTAAAACCTTAACCTGGAAATTTGAGACATTAATCCCCTTTACAGGATTATAATATTTTTTCACATACTTCAGTACACCATATAAAATTCCTAATACAACAATAATAGGAACTAAAGATTTTATTATATCCCAAAAATTGATCATTAGTATAGTCCTTTCAATCTTGTTGCTGCATCAATTAAGTGAACAATTCTAATCCCGAAATGTTTATCAATTACAACCACTTCCCCTTCAGCAATTTTCTTGTTATTAACAAAAATATCTACCGGTTCACTGGCAAGCTTTTCAAGTTCAATTACGTATCCTCTTTCAAGTTCAAGAATATCCTTAATCTGCATCTGAGTCCTTCCCAGTTCAATGTAAACATTAAGCTGAAGGTCCTTAAGGAAATTCAATTTATCGTTAGAGTAAGAAGATCGCACTGTAGATTCGTCAAACTCGTCAAAATCAGCAAGTTCCCCCAGTATATTCGATTCGCCTGAATTATCTTCATCATTATTTTTATTTTGTAAGTTAGGATCTAATGTGTTGCCTATTTCATTTTCATCCATTGTTACACCCACTAATTTTCATTATTGATTATTCTTTTTGTAATTTTAACAGCACGCCGTTTATTAACGACTCCGCTTCTTCCGGTAAAGAGCACTCTGCTCCCTACCTTTACCAGATGTTCATCATTTACTTTTGTATTCAGTTTTATTATATCTCCCGGTTCAAGATCCATTAAATCCTGCATGGATATTCTGGTTGTACCAAATTCTACAGATATTGGAAGAAATGTCTTTACCAGATTGCCGGTTATTATTTCCTGAGGTGTAGTGCCATGATATTTCTGAGGACGGATTGTGGAAAGATTCTTAGATGACAACTTAGATAAAATTGTGTCGAAAGCAAAAGTAGCAAAACACAAATTCATCATATAAGAACTTTCGCCGAATAGAATCTCAAAGGTAATCAGCAATACAGATTCACTTTGCGATGTAATCTGAGCAAAATCAATATCAGGTTCAAAACGTTCTACTCTGAAATCATAATTATCAATTGATTTCCATGCCTTTTTGAGATCCTGCATTATTCTGTCAACAACAACAATTAATACCTTCTGTTCAATAGGAGTAATAATTTTATTTTGCTTTGAACCCATGCCGTTGCCGCCCAACAAACGGTCAACCAGAGTTAAAGCTAAATCAGGGCTTAATTCAAGTATTCCCTTTATGTCTGTATTTTTAATATCAAAAGTATATAGACATGCAGGGTTAGAAACAGAGAGGACATACTCTGAATAATATATCTGGTCAACTGTTGCAACGTTTATAGTTACAATAGTCTGAAGTTTAGAAACCAGAAATGAGCTAAGGCTTTCTGAAAAATTCTCATGAAGGTTTCTAATAGTCCTTAACTGATTTTTAGAGATTCTATTAGGCAAGCGGAAATCGAAGGGTATAGCCTCTTTTTCTCTTTGCGGTGCATGAGCCGGTTCATTGGTTCCACTCTTTACATTATTTAAGAGTTGGTCAATTTCTTGTTGTGATAGTACTTCAGCCATAAGATTTCTTCTTAATTAATAATAAATTTGCTGAAATAAACTTTATTTATTTTCGCATCGGGAATAATTGAATTGATTTGCTGTACAATCTCACTTTTTAAAGTATCACGGTAAACAATATCATTAAGCTGTCTTAGATTTTTTCTTGCAGTTGTAGTTATAATTGCATCTCTAATAATAAGGTCTTTATCTTTAAAAGTTGTTTTATCAGCATCCGAGCCTAGATCAAACGCAATTGACATTAAAAATATTTTTTTACCTTCAGTTCCGGCTGGGTTAACAATAATATCGTCAATCGGATAAATGAACTTTCCCAATTCCGCAGAAGATTCTTTTGATTCCTTTCCCGTACCTGGCTTATCCCCTTTTTGAATTACCTTCCCTACCATTTTCTCATCCATTTCCCGCTGCATTCTGTTTAATAAAATGTTTGCAGTTATAAAATAGACCGCTATCACCTGAATGATGAATAATGGGAGTCCGATAATTAGTATTTTCATTGCCGAGCCGCCGGTTTTTTTAGGAACCGATACAGCAGATTCAATTTGATTGTTTGCGTCCATATCCAATTACTATTTAGTTTCTTCGTTACAATCAATAGATATGCCATCAAAAAAGGTATTATAAAATGAGTGAAAAACGCAATAAATTGAAGAGTTTGGCGAATATTATACATTTGGTTGAAAATATTAAGAAAGGCATGTTTTCACATCCCTTTCTTAATTAGGAGGGAGGTCATTTATATATTATCTGATAAGATTAGTTATTTCCTGAAGTAAGGTATCTGCTGTGGTTATAACCCTTGCATTAGCCTGGAATCCTCTCTGTGATACAATCATATTTGTAAATTCGGATGATAAATCCACATTTGATTGTTCTAATGCACCTGATTCAATTGTAGTATTAGAAAGTTCACCAGGAGCATTTACTAAAGGATCGCCTGAGTTGGCAGAGACACTGTACATGTTATCTCCGGCACTTGTAAGGCCGTTTACATTAGCAAATGTAGCAACCATTATCTGAGCTAATGTCTTGGACTGCCCGTTTGTGAATATACCTGAAATATTTCCATATTGATCAATATTTGTACTTGATAATGTAGCAGAAGCAGATCCATCTTGCGATAAAGCTGATACTGTTGAAGACAAGCTGGTTTGTGTAATGCCTGATGTGTTTGATCCAAAATTAAGTTTCATTGTCTGAGTATCGGAACCGTTTGATGGTGTAAAGACAATAGCCGGTTCGGCAGGTGTTGAAGTAATTTGTGTCCCGTTCTGCCATACACTTGCAATTTGTCCTGATGTATCAAAATTAATTATGCCTTGAGCATCCGGACTTAATGTACCATCTTCTGATGCTACCGAAGCTGCCCAACTCCATTTATTACTATCGAGATGTTTATAAGTGACAGTTAATGTATGAGCATTGCCTAGTGAATCATATATTGTCTGTGAACCGATTACATCAGAAGCTACAGCGCCGGCATCAATTGTATCAACAGTGCTTGTATCGGCATCAAGATTGCTTAATGATGAAAAGTTTAATTTATAATTGATATTGGCAGCAGAATCGTCAACTGTTATTGTACTATTAGTGCATGCACCTGTTGTAGCATTAAATGTAAGAGCTTGCGAACCGGTATAAGGTGTACTAAGAGAAGTACCATCCATATTTCTAAGATCATAATGGTATGTCCAATTATCTGTGCCATTGGCTTTTGTATAATAACTGCGTAGTTGGTATTCCGTACCGTCTTTGCCATATATATTACTAACGTTATAAGTTGTAGGATCAGCAGCATTATATCCTGTACCGGGATAAGCAACGTCTGTAGCAGCAGTTCCATTTTTCACGTTACCTGATATTGCGACTGTATCTGTTCTAATTGTGGTAGAACTGCTCTGTAAATTACCGCTCCATGCAGTATTTGAAGTTTTAGTTGCAGGTAAGCGTAAATTTTTATCGATTGTAATGTTTTGAAGTGTCGTTCCTGAAGGTATAACACCCATGCCATTGGCAACTTTACCTTGAACAATAGCGCCGTCTGAAGAATTAACTAAATTGCCGTCGGAATCGAATTCAAAAGCACCGGCTCTTGAATAATAATCAGTACCATTGCTTTTAAGAATAAACAAACCGTCTCCTTTCAAAGCCAGATCTGTGTTAGTGCTTGTCTGTTCAAATGTACCTTGTGACCAGTTACGGTCGATTGAATTGATTTTTGAACCAAGGCCGATCTGCAATGTGTTTGTACCGCCGGCACTGTTATCGGAAGAAGGATTGGTACCTGATTTAATATATTCATTAAAAGTATCGGCAAAGGTAACACGAGAACTTTTGAAACCAATTGTGTTAACGTTAGAAATATTGTCTCCAATAACATCCATCATTGATTGATGATTACGTAAACCGGAAACACCTGTGAATAGTGAATTTAGAAGTGACATCATAACCTCCTAAGGTCTTATTTCTTTAATAACCCGGTATCAGTCAGTCAACCGGATTAGGAGCGCCCTATAAGGTCCCGCTCCGTATTAATTAATTAATTAAATTTTATGCAAAAACTACACTATCAATATTTGTAAAAACATTATCTGCACCTTCTTCAATGGGCATTGCAGTAACAACGGTCTTATTAGGAATATTTACTATAAGAGCCGTGTTATTTACCATAACCAGTGAATCCTGTGCGCCTTTTGATTCTGCTCTTTCAACGGCACTCTGAATTTTAGAAAGCTGCGAATCATCAAGCTGGATATTTCTTGATTCAAGCCTCTTTAATGCATGGCTGGAAAACTTTATCTTATCCAGTTCTTCGTTGAATACAGAGCTAAAATCATTCCCGAAATCTTTGGTCTTAGTACTTGAAACCTTTTCGTTGCCTACGATAGGAACAAAAGGTACCAGTATGCCGTTAATTTCTGTCATGTTTTAACTTCCTTTTAATTTGTACTGTTATTTACTACTTCATAAACATCTGATGAGCTGTAAGCGCTGCCTCCAACTACTAATTCAGCACCGCTGCTTGTAAACCGAATTGCTGTTACCGTACCATATACATAACATGATGCATCAAGTGTAGCTCCAGATGAAGAAGTAGCCTCTAATTTGTACGTATAAGTTCCGTTAGAAACCGTACTTCCGCTGTCATTTTTGCAATCCCATGTTATTTTATGATCACCCTGTGCCAAATCCGACTCATTAATTGTTTTCACAAGATTACCATCGGAATTATAAATAGAAAGTTTAGCGCTTTCTGCATATCCCGGAGTATTAATATCCAATGTTATGCCGGATTGATTGTTTACAACTATGCTGTCTCCGCTAATTTTTACATCTTTACCGATAAGAGAGGAAGACATTGTGTTGCTTACAGACTGAGCCAAAGCATAATTAGCATTAATGCTTGTGGTCATTGATGAATTCAGCTCGGTTAACTGAGTTAAAGAACTGAATTGTGCCAACTGAGACATATACTGTGTAGAATCAGTAGGATTAAGGGGATCCTGATTCTTCATCTGCTCAATCAACAATTTCATAAAGTCGTCTGCAGTAAATGTCGTTGCAAGGCCTGCCGAAGATAACGCGTTGGTGGCTGATTTGGACGACGAACTTGAATTAGTTGACGATACTGTTGACATTAAATATTACCTCCTATGCTATATAATCGTATGAATTATAACCTAATTTTTTAGTTGATGCGGCGGATTCTACTTCGGTATCATCATCATCGCTTTTTAGATTACTATACTTTTTTTTGCCCGAAGCTGCTGCCGAGCCCTGCTGCTTTTGTTCAGAAGTTGAAAGATTAACCGAAAGAGAACTAAGGTTTAGGCCGCTTTGTACAAATGTTTGTTTAAGAGTGTCAAGGTTGCTTTGAACAAATTGCTTTACACTTTCGGTATCAACATCTATCCTGGCCTGAACAGAATTCTTAACCATATCCAAAGAAATTTTTACACTTCCAAGATTATCCGGAATGATTTTTAATACTAACGAATTCTTATTACCTTGTTCAATAAACCCTTTAAGTTCTTTTATAATTTCATAAGCTTTTATTGTTTTATTAACATCAGAAGTCTTTGCAGTGCTGCCTGCTGTAACATCTTTTACGATTGTTGTTTTATCTTTATCAGTTGAATTTAGAATTGCAAAAGTATCGTTTTTGATGTTTTTCTTATCGGATGAAGATAATTTTGACGAATCATCGCTGCTTTTTTTATCCGCATCAGAATTCTGGTTAAGGGAAGATTTTTCATCCTGTGCATTTACTTTTGTATCATTACCTTTTATTGCACTATCGGAATCTTTAGTTACTTCTATCTTTTTCTGTGTATTATCCTCAATAGGCATATTCAACTTTTCGGGTTTGGATGTATCCTGTGTTAAAGTTTTTTCTACAGGATTCTTCTTTTCTGATACATTTAATTGTTTATCAGTTGACTTTTCATTGGCGCTTGTACCGGAGTTTTCCGATTTATTTACATTATTTTGTCTGGAAGATACTTTTTTAGATGAGATACTGCTTAATATAGATTTGCCATATTCCGTTTTTACTTCCTGTTTTTCAGGTATAGTTTTTTCTTCTGTATCTGTGGCAATATTTGCTTTTTTGGATATGACCTGTTTTACTTCAGGCATTTCAACCATTTCAGTTTTAGCTAATACTTCATTGTTTTCTTCTTTAGCATAATTTACAACTACCCCGCCGGATTGAAGTTTCTCTTGTGTATCATCAATTAAAGCAGGGGTAACATAGCTTGTTTCATTCACATTTAATTCTGCGGTTGCCGCTGAATCTTTTACAACCGGTTCACTCGGCTGACTGATTTTTTGTGTACTATCCTGCTCTGATTTAATAGCATCAGGTTTGCTTTCAATAACAAATTCTTTTATATCCTGTTTCACTTCAATATTTTTATCTGTCTTAACTTCAACATTATTTTCTGCCGTTTGATAATCATTTTTTAGATCAGCAGTATTGTTTGCATCATTTATAACTATGTCTTTGCTGACTGGCTCAGTAGTTATATTTGTTTTAGGCTGAGTATAATCTTTTATATTATTATTTGCACTTCCCTCTTCACTTAACTGCGTCTGGACATTAAGTTTTTCATCTGCCACCACTATTTCGGGCTCTGAAACTTTTGCAGCAGTTTGTTCGGTTTTTAATATGTCACTATTTTGTTGAGCAGGTAATTCTTCTTTATTCACACCAATAATTTTTGCATTAGTTTCAAACTTAAGTGTATCGGTTAAATTTTTCTCATCAGGATTTAATTTAACAAATTCATTTATCCGGATATCAGATTTTGAATCTTCTTTTGTTGGTTGTACATCATTTAATATCGATTTTACATTAGTCTGTTTGGATTCTGTCTCTCTTAATACAGCTTTAACATTATCCTGTTTTGGTTCTGTATCGTTTAATTGTGAATTTGCATTATTCTGTTTGGATTCTGCACCACTTAATACAGTTTTAACATTATCCAGTTTTGGTTCTGCATCAATTAATACCGGTTTAACATTTTCTTGTTCTGGGGCCGCATAACTTGATGTTATTTTTAAATCTTCAGGTTTTGGATTAATACCGGTCAAAATGGATTGATCATCCATTACTTTGATTTGGCTTGAGTCCGAATTATCAACTATTGTGTATTCCTTGTTATCGGATTTAGTGTTTTCCTTAATTGAAATATTGACGGATTGATCTGTTTTTTCAATATTTTGAATTTGAGGCTTAATGTTTTCAGAATCAAATTGTACAGTTGGTTTTATACCGGAATCAACATCTGGAGATACCGGTTTATTATTCTGGGCAATATTTATTAATTCAACCGGTTGTTGTTCTGTATTTATTACATTTTGAGGCATTAAATTTTCATTTTCTATAACAACATCAGGATTTTGGGCTGTCTGGACCTTCTCAACCTGCACTTCTTCCATAGAATCCGGTTGAAGTGAAATATCTGATTGAATATTTGTATTTACCTTTCCAACTATTGGAGTTTTAACTTCTGCTGCTATATCTTTTGATTTTGTTTCAATTGCTATTTCCGGTGATATTGTTTTGTAATTCTGTTTAAGTACCGGTTCATTCAATTCGTTGATAGAACTATTTTTAACTTGTTCTAATGAACCATTATTATCTGATTTTACATAGACGTTTTTAATACCGGTATTAGTACTAATAAGTAGATCATTAGATTTTAATACTTTTACATCCGCCTCGGGAATTGAGGTGTTACTACTATTAGTTGTTGCAGCCGTCCCCGATTTAAATTGATTAATTGACTGCGATAAATTATTCTGTATATTAACTTTCCTGTTATCCGTATCTGAAGAGTAAAAAATTGTACTTTTTTTCAATAAGTTTTTTTCTAGTGATGATAAAGTAAAGTTTTTTAATTCAGAATCTTTTTCTGCATTGGGAGAATTTACTTCCCAAACACGCAGGTTATAATCGCCTGAATTATTTTGCTTTTCGGATTCCGGTACCACAGGATTGCTGTTTTGAACATTTATTTGGGTATTAGTCTTCGTCTTATTAATGTTAGAAGTATCTACTGAATCTAAAAGTGTACTACCTGGTTTAGCAGTGGCTTCATTTAGCGGTACAAAACCGGTAATTTCTATCGCATTTGAATTAATGCTCGAATCGATTTGCTCCCGGCCCTGTACATTGAATTCTTGATTCAAAGATACATAATTTTCTTTAGTCCCTTTATCCTGAACAACAGGTATCTTTCCCTCAGAATCAGGTATAGCCTGTTGAGCATTTGAATAGTTCAAATCCGGCAGTTGATAATTTCCCGCCACGACCGGCTGTACAGAAGATCCGGTGTTTAAGGAAGAAATTACTGTAGTGGGAATATTAGAATCCTCTGTTTCAGTACTTGTATTTGAGGATATAGGTTTTGTTCCTTTGGATGCCGTGCCGTTTGGATTATCGTATGAACTAATGGGGATAATATTTGCAGAAAAGAATAAGTCTTTCTGCCGGCTGTCAAGCTTGGTAAGTTCAACTTTTATTTGTGAGGAATTATTATCGAAATTAACTGTTACTTTTCCTTTTTCATCCAAAGAGGTCAGTATTTGTCCGGCAAGTTCTTCAGATGAAGTACTACCTGATTTAGAATTAACATCCTTTTCAGAAGATGGCTGATAAAGCTGCAATAAATGTGATAGTGCGCTGGTAAGAGTTTCTTTTGTAAGAACTATTCCATCTTTTTTGAGAATATTGCCTAATGATGAATTTTCCGGAAGAGTAATTTTTTGTTCGTTGAATGCATATTGAAGAAATCCGGCTATTAATGAATTGTCGCTTTTAGTATCATCAATTTTTCCTGATACCGATTTTTTTGAATCGGAAGAAGCTGTAAAAACTGATTTAATATCTACATCTGTGTTAATCAAAGATAAATTATAAGCCGGAGCGGTTTCTGTATCGCTTGAGTTATTCTGAGATAATGAAATTTTAATAATATCAGAGAATAAATATTGCGATTTTCCAAGTTTACTGTTTTTAAGGTTCTGGGTTGTGCCAACCGAGGAAGTATCTATAAACAACGGATTGAAGAACATTATTGCACCTTAGTTAGTTTTTGAACCGTACTTGCGTCTAAATATGATAAAATTTCTGCTGCTTTCTTCTTTTTCATAGTGTAAATTATATCTCTGCCTACATTATCGGCATAGTTCTTTAAAATATTAGAAGCTTTTTTAGGATCCATAGATTCCATGATGGCAATTGTCTTCTTTCGCCAGTTTTTGTAATCATCTGAAGCCATATTTTTTGATAAATCTTTATTTACATCTGTTGTTAGCTGCTTATCATCCTTTAATTTGTCCTGTTTCTCCTCAGTAGCAGTTGAAACGTTTTGAGGTACAGCATTCTTAGAATCCTTCTGAATTGCAGCCCCTTTTTCAACAACAGAGTTCTCTTTTATATCTGCTTTGGTGTTATTAGCATTTACTTGTTTTAAGCCCAAAGAATCTTTCACAGGCGAACCGCCATTCATAGATACCTTTAATGAGTCGGTAGTTTTTAAAGAATCATTCTGAGCCTTTTTGATAGAATCCTGCTTTGCAATTATTTTTTGAGTTATTGATTGTTCGCTTAGTGCGGGAGAAAAATCGAATTTAAAGATATTATTGTACTGCGAATTGTAATAGATAATACCTACAGTAGTAAGCATAAAAGCCGTTACAAATATAAGAGCTAAAATTATGCCGCTTTTCATTTTTTCTGCCTTACAAATTTTTGAGTTGCTATTTCATCAAATTTCTTTATATCAAGCTTGTTTTGTTCTTTGTTAAAATCATCGAGCATATTCTCTTCAAGTTTAGATAAAATTTTGGTTTCTCTCTTTTTTTCGACTAATTCTTCAATTTTAATTTCGCGCCTTATACCAAGCTTGTGCATATGTTCATCTATTTTTTGTATCTTTTTTTCAGTTAATGACTCATAATTCTTGCAAAACCGTAATTCAGAGGCTTTGACACTTACCCTGGAAATTTTATTTAATGCATTTTTCTTTTCATCTATTAATTTTTGTTTCTGATTGTTATCCTCTTCAATTTCAATATCAATCTGGGCAATCTCTTTCTTAGTCTTTGTTTCAAGAGCCTCTTTTACTTTTTTCACATTTTCGAATTTGAATCTGAATTTTGACATTTTTAAATTGGTTTACCTATAATTTCAATTAATTTCTTTTTTGTATCCTGATATAGTGCTTTTTCTTTCATATCCTGTTTAAGAAATGCACGCAGGCTTGCAATTTTCGTAAGTGCATTATCAATCAATGCATTGCTGCCCCTTACATAAGCACCAATGTTTATTAGGTCTTCCGCCTCATTATAAGTAGAAAGAATTTCATTAAAGGTAGAAGCTCTTTCACGGTGGTCGGCAGAAATTATATCAGGCATAACCCTGCTGATACTTTGCAGAGGGTCTATTGCAGGGTACTGCCCTTTGTGGGCAAGCTTTCTTGACAACACAATATGTCCGTCCAGTATAGACCTAACAGCATCCGCAATAGGTTCAGTCATATCATCGCCGTCAACCAGCACAGTGTAAAATCCCGTAATAGAACCGTTATCGGTCGTACCCGCTCTTTCAAGTAGTTTAGGTAAAACAGCAAACACTGATGGAGTGTATCCTTTAGTAGTAGGCGGCTCTCCGATAGTAAGGCCTATCTCCCTTTGTGCCATAGCAAAGCGCGTAACCGAATCCATCATTAAAACAACATCTTTACCTAAATCCCTGAAGTATTCTGCAATCGTAGTACCTATATAAGCGCATTTCATTCTAAGTAGTGCCGATTTATCGCTTGTTGCAACTACAAGGACTGAACGTTTTAAACCTTCTTCTCCAAGATCTTTTTCAATAAACTCTCTTACCTCTCTTCCCCGTTCTCCTAATAATACAATCACATTTATATCTGCATTTGTATTACGGGCAATCATACCCAAAGTAACACTTTTGCCAACACCGCTGCCTGCAAAAATACCTACACGCTGCCCTTTGCCTATAGTAAGTAAACCGTCAATTGCTCTAATACCGGTTTGCAAAGGAGAAGAAATTCTTTTCCTTTCCAATGGATTTGGAGGTTCTCTATAGATATTCCTCTTAGATGATGCTCTTATTTCCCCCTTGCCGTCAATTGGAATCCCTAATCCGTCAATTACTCTGCCAAGCAGTTCTTCACCAAGCGGAATAGTAAAACTTTTTCCGGTAGCAACTATTTCGCAGGAAGGAGAAATTTTCTGAACTTCACCCAATGCAATTGAAAGAACTTTACCATCCTTAAAACCCACAACTTCCGATTGGCATACATGGCCCCCTTCTCTGTCAATTACAGTGCAAACCTCACCGAGAGCTACATTAGGCCCGGTTGAAACTATTACAAGACCTATAACATCAGATACTTTTCCGTTCACTTTAATTGTGTCGGTATTTTCAAGTACATGCTTGTAATGCGATATTCTTTCAGTCGCTGTTTGCATTCGGGAACACACTATTCATAAGAGATTTTTTAAGTTCATTTAACTGCGCTGAAATTCTTGCATCAACGCTTCCAATATCTGTTTCAATAAGGCATCCGCCCGGTTCAATAGTATCGGAAGATTCAAACCTGATCTTAGACAATCCGGCTTCAGCAAACATGCTGTTGCTGTCCTCGTTTATTTTTGTTAAGTCACCGGGGTTTAGTTTAACAATAATCTGATTAGCCCCTAAAACTTTTTTAATGGCTTTTTGAAGGTTACTTACAATAATGGTATCTCTGTCTATTTCTCTTTTTACTATCATTTCAGAAATAACAAATGATAAGTCAATAATTATCTTTTCAAATGTTTTATCATATTCATCTGCGCGTTCATTAAAATCATAAAATAGTGAATATATTTCGTCATACTTATCGAGGAGTTTCTTTGTATAATCTTGTTCAAGTTTTGACATTGCAGTTTGCAATCCATGTTCATAACCTGCTTCATACTGAAACTGAAGCTGCTGTTCAATATTTTCCTGCCTGTCCTCTTTTATTCTATTATCAGAGTTGCCCGATTTAATACTCAATTTCCTATTGCTGGATACCTTAATTACATCAGACATATACTTCGTCCAAACTGCCTCTTAGATTCAAGGAAATTTCGCCTTCTTCTTCAAGGCGTTTAACAACATCAACTATTCTGGCCTGTGCTGATTCAACTTCTTTTAGTTTTACCATACCCATATATTGAAGCTCTTCTTTTAATAGGTCTGCAGCACGTTCGGACATATTAGAAAAGATTTTATTCTTAAGCCTTTCATCTGAAACTTTAAGCGATAGAGCAAGGTCTTTCCTGTCAACTTCGCGTAATACCTTTTGTATATCCCTATCTTGAATATTAACAATATCTTCAAATAAGAACATAAGTCGTTTTATTTCAAATGCAACATCAGGATCTTTTTCCTCCATCTGCTGCAGGATTTCCTTACTTAATGAAATGCTTGTCCTGTTTAGAATGGTTGCTAATGCTTTAGTACCTCCAATTTTACCAATAGACTGGCTCATAGAAAGCCCTGCCATTTCATCGACGACTTTCTCAATCTGCTTAATAGTCTGTGGTGATATTTTACCAAGTGTTGCAATTCTGTATGCTACGTCGGAACGCATAGGCTCGCCAAGCTCTTTAATAGCACTCGCTGTTTGATCAGGATGAAGCTGGGATAAAATTAATGCAATAGTCTGAGGATGTTCCTTATTCAAGAAATTTATTAATTGTGTGGAATCTGCTTTTTTAAGAACGTCAAAACCTTTTAGAGTTGTAAGGTTTTTAACTTTTTCAATTATTTCCAAAGCCTTTTGCAGCCCGAATGATTTTTCAAGTACTGCCTGGGCATATTCAATACCCCCTTCAAGTACATACTCGCGGGCAGTAACCATGTTATAAAATTCCACCATGACTTTATCGACAGTCAATGCAGGAATATTTTTCACTCTGGAAATTTCAGTCGATATTAATTCTACTTCTGCAGGGTCAAGATACTTGAATACCTCGGAAGCAGTTTCGACGTCAAGCGCAATCATTAGAAGCGCTGCTTTTTGAGAGCCCGGTAAATCATCCATTACCGTTAAAGCTGTCGAATTTTCTTTTGAACCTGATCTATTAGGATAGCTCATCTTCATGCAACCATGCGTTTATTAGTTTTGCCGCGTCTGCGGGGTTTTTAGTTACGTAATTCTGAATTTTATTATGCTGATTCTTTTTTATAATTGCTTCATCGCTAATTTCATCCTCTATGTCTCCTACCGGCAAAAGCTCCCTTCGTTTAGTATTCGTGATTAAAGGAGTAGGGGCAGAAGCAGCCGCAGGCAGAGCTCTTTCGAATGAGCTTGTAGATTGAAAACCTTCTAATGCTGCCATACCGGCACCATTTATTGTTCCAATCACAATTTTCTCATTTTTTAGTTTACGCATTAGACTTTTAAGTATAAAAGCTGAAGCTCCAATAGCTAACACAATTAATGCGAGGCCGGACCACTGATTATAGTTTTCCAAAATCCCGCCGCCGCCGGTGGTTACTTCTTCATTTTGTTTTACTTCAAACGGCATGCTATGAATTGAAAACTGATCATTTCTGGTTTGATCGTAACCTACTGCATTTTTGACAATGTCTTCAAATTTCTTCAGTTGTGCAGGAGGGCGCTCTTCATAACCGGGTTGAGTTTTATCCCCTTGTTTAACTTCTTTAGGTATATCATTTATTATTACAGCTACACTTAACCTTTTAATATTGCCTGAACCTGCAACTACCTTTTCAATAGTTTTATTTATTTCATAGTTAGTAGTTGTATTCTGAGTCGAATTTGTAGTTGTATCGCTGGCTTTCTTACCCGAATTATCTGCTTTACCATTTTGTTCACTTATAGCCACCTGAGAATCAGGGTCATATGTAGTCATGGTTTTTTCAACCTGATCAAAATTAATATCAGCATTAACTTTAACCATTGCATTCCCATATCCAACAACATTATCAAGAATGCTCTGAGCTTTATCGGAAAGATAGGCTTCTACATTTTGTTTTATTTCATACTGTTTTGTGCCGGAAATTGCTAAAACATCATCATCATTCACTTTAGAAAGAAGCCTTCCCTTAGTATCGAGCAAAGTTACCTTGTTAGGTGTAAGCCCTTCAACACTGCTTGAAACTAAATTCAAAATTGCAGCAATGTTGGATTTGCTTAACTGAAGACTGCCTTTCAGTTTTAGCATAACAGAAGCAGTTGGTTGTTTATCTTCATCCTTAAAAATTGATTTCTGCGGAATAACAATATGCACTCTGGCACCGTCAACGCCTTCCACCTGCAAAATCGTCTTCGCAAGTTCACCTTCAAGAGCACGTTTGTAATTCAGCTTTTGCATGAATTCAGACATACCCATAGTTGACTTATCAAATACCTCATAGCCAACTACGCCGGAACCCGGAATACCCTTTCCGGCAAGAGTAAGTCTGGTTTCATATACTTTATCCTGAGGAACTTTAATAGTCTTGCCGCCATCTTCAATTTTATATTGTATTTTGGAGGCACTCAACTGCTCAATTACTTTAGCAGCATCTTCTTCATGAAGGCTGCTGAACAGCGTAGCATAGCTCGGTTCATTCAAAAAAACGAATGAAAAACCTATTAAGATAAATGTTATTACTATTCCGCCGCCCATTAAAAGCTTCTGCTGCATGTTGAGCTTATTAAAAATTCCGAACAATTCGTTCATAAAATTTTTGCCCATAGCTTAGACCGACATTTTAATAAGTTCTTGATACATATTTATTGTTTTATTTCTGATCTCCATAAGAAGGTCAAGGCTTGTTTTTGCTTTCTCATCTGCTATCATTACCTCATGCAATTCAACACCTTTACCATTAAGAAAATCTTCAGTGATTTTTTTGGTTTCAAGCTGATCTGTATTTACAGACTTTATTAAATCCGTAAAAATATTTTCAAACTGCCCATTATTTTCCGGAACTTCTTTTATTTCGTTCAACGGATTAGGCATCATTGAAGTTATAGCGCCAATAGTCATTTTATCCTCTCCTATCAATAATAGTACCTAATGAAACACCGGACATTTTGCCACTCTTCTCGTAAAAATGATAGTCCATTACTTCATTGGAATTATTAGGATACATGTTTACAAAAAACTGTTTTTCCTTGCTGGTTAATGAAGCTTGCGGGGCTTGCAGTTTTTCGGTCTGAACAGAACTACTCTTAGAAACACCTTGAGTATTCTTTTGAATAAGTGCTGTTGAATAATTTCCAATAGGATTAGTAGATATTTTCATTATTCTGTTCCCTTAGAATTTAAGAGTTCTTGATTTTCTCTTACCTTTTAATTCCGATTCATGAAAAGATTTACGTTCATTCATTATAGATTCGGCTATTTCATGAAGAAGATTTCTATTATGAATATTGATGAATCCCTGTGAATCGGCATCCGGATGAGACGGTAAAAAAATACAATCGCCTCTTTGTTCCTGTATATAAATATTATTTTTATTCATTTTAGATATCCAAAGAATCTTTTGCAATTTGTTTTGTTGCAGCGAAAGCTGTGGTATTGGCTTCAAATCCTCTTGAAGCTGCAATCATATCTACCATTTCATTTATCACACTAACATTAGACATCTGTACATATCCTTTCGCATCAGCATCCGGATGTTCCGGCATATAAACCAATTCGCCTGCTTTATTATCTGTTCCTTCTTTGAATGTGAGCCCTTCTGAGAAATCAGGATTTACGTTGGATGATGAGTTAACCTGCATAGGAATATGGCCGGGTTCAGAAATATTTAATCTTAATTGATTTCCTTCCATATTAGGTATATTGGAAGTAAGGCTTTCATTCTGAATTACTTCTAAAAATTTCTTTTTATAGGGACCGCCTTCAGAAGTACGAGTAGTATCGGCATTAGCAATATTTTCAGCAATAACATTCATCTTACGTCTTTCAATACTCATACCTTTTGCACTGATATCGAAACCAAGATTTAAACTTGTTTTCATGCTTTACCTCCTTCATTTATTACGGTCTGTAATTCATGGTAGTAATTGCCTATTTTTTTAGCAATGAATTTGAATTTGAGGCTGTTTTCAGCAAGGTCAGCCATCTCTTTATCAATGTCTACATTGTTAATTCCGGAAGCCATATCCTGATTGTCATCATTATCAACTTGAATTGAACTTTCCTCTCCCTGAGGTATTGCATTACCAATATGTTTATCTTCAGTAACCTTAAGGTATGGTCCCATACTATCGCTAAGGACGTCCTTAAATTCCACATCTTCTCTTTTATAATCCTTTGTACCAACATTAGCTATGTTTTTATTTATTACCCTATTTTTAGTTGAAGCATAGGATAAATACTGTTCTAACATTTTTATATTTTCTGCGCCCATAATGAACCAATTTTATTCAGGAACTAATTTTCAAAACTAGTGCCATTCAAATTGACTCAAAATTCAGTGTTTTTTAGGGGGTAATGCTGGTAAAATGGTTAAAATTGTGCAGTTGTCAGTTATTGTTCATTATAATCAAGCACTATGGTCTTTGTTTGCCCGCATGAACATACAAATTTGATTTCCTGAATATTATCATTTTTATCCTTCTTCAGTATCACTTTTACGCTATCATCGCTTTCTTCATCAACGGAAAACTTTGTTTTGCCTAATATTTTTACATTTCCCTTTTTGATAATATTGCCACTCATATTGGAATGACTAATTTCATGATAAGTAATATCTTTAAATTCTTCTTCCATTTAAAAAACCTTGTTTACTTGTTCGGGAATTTGTTCAAGAGGCAGTACAACATCAGATAAACCGGCATCATTTATAGCCTTCGGCATTCCATAAACGACGCAGGATTCTTCATCCTGAGTTATACAATATCCGCCGACCTTTTTCAACTCAATCACAGCTTCATATCCGTCTTTACCCATTCCGGTCATAATAATGCCAAGTGTGCTTTTCCCATAAATTGAAATTACAGAGTTCATCATTACATCAACCGAAGGCCTGTGAAGAGTGGAAGTCGGTTCTTCTGAAATTACAATAGAAATATTTGCCGCCGAATTCTTTTTTAAAGTCATATGAAAACCACCCGGAGCAATATAAATTGTTTTGGGTTTTACAACTTCATCATTTTCTGCTTCCTTAACTGTCAAACTGCATATAGAATTTAATCTATCAGCTAAAGATTTTGTGAATTTAGGAGGCATATGCTGTACAATAAAAATAGGGCAATTTATTGAAGCTGAAAACTGTGGTAAAATCTTCTGTAATGAGAACGGCCCTCCTGTAGAAATACCCAAAGCAATTGCTTTGAAAATTCCTCCCGGAATAGCTCTATTAATTCTTGGCTTTTCGGCAATAAAAGATATATTGGAAAGTTTCCTTAACCTTTCAAGCCTTGTTTTTACCGATCTCTGCCGCACAATTTCTTTTACCTTACGTACAAGATCTTCTTTAATTCGGATTATGTTAACGTTAACATAGGACAGCTCTTTCGGTATAAAATCAACAGCCCCATATTCCAATGCTTTTAATGTAGCTTCAGCCCCTTCAGTTGTAAGCGAACTGATCATTAAAACTGAAGTAGGGCATTCGGCCATTATCTTTTTCAGAGTGGCAATGCCATCCATGCGGGGCATTTCAATATCAAGTGTAATTAAATCAGGTCTAAGGGATTTAGCCTTATCAAATCCATCTACACCGTCATTAGCAGTTGCAATTACTTCAATTTCTTCATCACTTTCCAGCATTATGGAAAGAGATTTCCGCATAAAAGCTGAATCGTCTATTACAAGTACCTGAATTTTTTTCTTCAATTTACTTCATCATTTTATTAACAATTTCACCAATATCAAGAATCATAACTACTGTACCATCCCCCATAATAGTTGAACCTGCAAGGCCTTCTACAGTACCAAGATACTTGCCAAGAGACTTAATAACTATTTCTTTCTGCCCTATAAGTTCATCTACTTTAATTCCAAATTTCTTTTCTGCAATTCCAACAACTACAACATACTGCCATTTTCTATCCAGTTCCGAATTATCATGTTCAGCAATAATTTTATCTATACTTACTAAAGGAAGAACGGAATCGCGCATTCTTATAACTTCATTTTTATTTATCGTATATATGCTTTCCTTACTTACCCTTACAACTTCAATAACAGAATTCAAAGGAATTACGGCTTGCTCAGATTTAACTTTAATTATTAAACCCGGTATAATGGCAAGAGTAAGAGGAAGTTTAATTACCATCTTTGTACCCTTACCTACGGTACTCTCAATATTAA
>TBL_comb47_HYPODRAFT_10000210_pt1 | contig 75245 bp, 63 predicted proteins | sample TroBogypolimnion_40_FD_10682 | JGI IMG/M metagenome (IMG submission 10682) | reverse complement strand
CCCCCGCCCCCAGGCCCGCCCCCGCCACCATCTGCCCCGCCGCCCCAACCACCTGCACATGGAAAACGTACTTTGTCGGGACAAATGAAATCTTTTTTAGTCCGACCTAAAAATAATACACGAAAAACGACACAATCCAATTATGTGACCCGTTCTAAACGTAAAAAATCCAAATCCAAATCCAAATCTAGAACCAAATCCAGATCCAAATCCAAATCCAAATCCAAATCCCGTTCAAATTCCAAATCTAGTGATAGTTCTAATCTTGGATTAAGAAGATCAAAAAGAAGTCGTGCAATATACTAAAAATGAAAATTTGGAAGAAAGTAAAAGTAGTTGATATAGTATAATAACATCAATCAATATATAGTACTAAGGACTAGTATGAGAGCAGGTTTTGTAATAATATTGATTACTTTAGGATTTATTATCCATACATATACAGATGGTAAATATTTGCATTGGTTATATAGTCATCAAAAATATTTAAAAATGGGAGGAATTGCATCATTAGGTCTATTTTCTTATTGGATATACAATACAATTTCACCCAGTCGGAAACAAGAATTTCTACACATTTCAAATGAATATCTGAAACATGTACCATTAGATAAAACTTGTTCTTTTTGGCCAGTATTAGACTTGACTAGAAAACAAGTTTATAGTGGTGGTAATAATAGTAATATTCAACATAATCAACGGAATGAAATTGGTAATGAAGATGAATTTGAGTTGTTGGGTCCTGCTCTTGGAATCGGAAACGATGGCGGTTCACGAGGACATACAAGAATGATGGGTTCAGGTATGCAACCAGGTGGAAAACGTTCATTGAGTCAAACAAAGAAAAAATATGTTGCTGCATCACAAAATTGGAAATGTTTTTTATGTAAAAATATTTTATCTGCGTATTTTGAGATTGATCATAAACAAAGATTAAGTGAAGGAGGTTCTAATCATGTTGATAATCTTCAAGCACTTTGTCCATCATGTCATCGTCACAAAACAGCAACGGAAGTACTATAAGAAAAAAACAACGAAATAAAGAAATAAAGAAAAAATGATGAATTGTTGTTGCAAGAATCGCAAGAATCACAAAACTAGGAATCTCCGTTTAGATATATGGAGATTCCTAGTTATCTAATGCCATTACTGGCATCGGCATATTTGGGCGCATTTGGATATATTGTTTTAACAAGTATGAAATCACGAGGAACACAATTGAGTCAATTTACAAAAGCAATGTTTATTTGTTTTTTACTTTTTCCATTAATTTATTTGTTTACATTGAAACAACAAACAAATACAATTTATCGTATTTTATTTGGAGTAGCAATAATGGCAGCAATATTTGGTATAATTTTTATTGTTAATATTGCCCCAGCTGCTATTTACATCTTTTATTTTGGTTTGTTATTATGGATTATTATTACTGCAATGGCAATGTGTTATGAATTCTTTCGTTATATGGATATAAATGTAAATTCAAAAACGAATACAAATTGGTTTGTATTTGTATGGAAGTTTATTTTCTTTATACCTTGTTTACTATTAAGTGGATTAGAATTTGTGAACCATGAATTATCCATTACTAGTGATGTTGTTTGGACAGCATTGGTATTGGAAATATTATTAATAATAATGTATTTTAAATGGTCACCAGTTATAGGTGAAATTGTTTCAGGTGGAAATGGAGCAATTCAATTAGCAAATGAACCACTTTATTTAAATGAATCACAAATTTTAGGTTCTGTTATTGATATCGTCCCTAAAGTCAAAAGTTATTCTTTAACAAACACGCCATCAACACCTCCATCTACATCTTCATTATCTAAATTATTGTTGTCGTCGTCATCATCGTCTTCTTCTTCGTCATCATCGGATGTACCATCCGCTGTAAATCAAGTTTCTGCATATACTCGCAATTATGCAATTTCATTTTGGACATTTATCAATCCACAATCTAATTCCAATGTGGCATACATGTCGTATAGTAATATTTTTAGATTTGGTGGAATATTGGATGTAGACAGAGGTAAACCAATGATTACTTATTATAATGATAAACATTCCATTGCAAATATAGGAACATATCGTCTTTGGTTAAGTAACAATTCGGTAAAATTTGTAAATTTAGTTTTGCCCGTTTCTCAATGGACATATTGGGTAATTAATGTAAATAATACGATTGATGTGTTTGTTAATAGTAAACTAGTTGCAAGTCAAAATATTATAGAAGCTGATAGTCAAGTAACAATAAATGATGATGATGTATTTATTGTTGGTGATAATGGTGGATTGGATGGTGCTTTGTGTAATTGCCATTATCATCCACTACCAATGACTTTGCAACAAATACAGAATGAATATAATATTTTACAAGATTCAAATCCTCCTGTTGCAATTATTACAAAATAATCCAATAAATCCAAAACTCCAATAAATCCAAAACTCCAATAAATCCAAAACTCCAATAGATCCAATAAATCTAAAACTCCAATAGATCCAATAAATCCAAAAATCAATAATTAATTCAAAAATCAATTCTTACTCCAAAAATCAATAATTACTTGATGAAATGAATTCATTTATTTTCATTATTATATCTCACTTTTCAATATATTTTATTTATTTACAAGTATACAAGTCCGAAACACAATTTACGGATTCACCGATTTACCGATTTACTAATTTGCTGGATGAAAATCAAATATGACAATATAATATAAACTCTAGAATGCAGGTTACTTATATCATTTTAGGAGTAATACTTGTTATATTGGCTTATTTGGTCTATTCCTATCTGTATTCTACTGTAACTACATTGGCTACTTTACAAGATTGTAGTACAGGAGCAATAACATTGTCAGGTACAACTTTAGCAAATCCAACAGGAATTAGTTTTGCTTATGGTGTTTGGATTTATGTAAATAGTTGGCAAGAATCGTCAAAATTATCGGTCACTAACCCACCAACTACAAATTTATTTTATAGAACATCTACGTCAAGTGATACTCTACATGTAGGATTGCTCACTGGAAGTCCAACATTGACGATTGGTTTTTGTCCAGGGAATGATCCAACTGTAAAGCCGGGTACAGCATCGTCTGCTGCATCACATGTGTCTAATCCTACTACAATTATAACAGCAAATTTTCCTTTACAAAAATGGATTTATCTTACTGTAAGTGTAGACTCGGGTAGCTATGTTGATATTTATTTGGATGGTAAAATGATTCAGACATTTGTATTACCAAATCCTATTACATCTCAACCTGATGCAACCCAAGGTATAATTGCTGGACCATTTAATGGTTCATTATCAACATTTAATAATTGGCCGACTGCAGTTGACCCTCAAACAGTTTGGTCGTATTACATGAACGGTAATGGAACAAGTTCTTTAGGAAATTCTTATGGAATAAATATGGATATATTGAAGAATAACCAAATCAGTAACACAATGAAATTATTCTAAGCCACAGTATGTATATATATAGATAATATGGAGAATATTGGACAATCAATTGCGGAACGTCTGCCAGAAATTAAAGTTCCAGAAGCAGTCGCACGTACAGGTGAAGTGATTCACAAGACTGTTACTGATGGATTAGCAGAATTTTCATCTAGAGCCGTTCTTCCTACACAATCCAGTGCCACGGACTTTTTGAGTGCGAATGGAGCAGTTGCAAAAATTGTTTTTGTATTGTTAGTTCTCATCATTTTTATTGTCATGTTTAAAGTAGGATTAACATTAATTGGATATTTTACTACGCAAAATACAAATCCTTATGTTGTCTCTGGTTTAATTCCTGGTAATATTGGAATTGTTATTGATCAAGATACTGCTGTAAAAACTGCAGTACCAATCCCACGTTCAAATAATCAAGCAACTGGAATGGAATTTACATGGAGTTGTTGGATAAATCTCGCGGCAAGTCCTGTAGGAGCTGGTCCATTTCATATATTTAATAAAGGCAATAACCCTGATACAACAGATCCATCTAATACGAATCATGCTACGACTATTACGGATTCACCTGGACTTTATCTCTCATTTGATCAGCAAACTCAATCATGCAAATTACAAGTGACAATGAGCGAATTTGATGCCGAAGCACCTAAAGTCATTACTGTAAATATGATTCCTATCAAAAAATGGATACATGTAGCAATTCGTCTTCAAAATACAATATTGGATGTATATGTTAATGGAACTGTAGTTGAAAGACTTATATTTGATTCAGTACCTCGTCAATCTTATGGAAATGTTAACATTTGCCAAAATGGAGGATTTATTGGTCAATTGTCTGATTTGAGATATTTTAGTAGCGCTCTTTCTGTATTTTCTATTCAAAATATTGTTTATTGGGGTCCAAATTTAACACCATCCAAATTATCTACAGCTGGTAGTATTGTGGGTTCAAATAATACATTCTTTGGAAATACATGGTATAATAATCATTACAAGTAAATATATTGTTATTATCATTACAAGTAAATACAAGTGAACTTATACTGTTGTAAAATATTATTTTTGAATAAAACTAATATTTTTCATTCAAACATAATCGGGGGCAGGCTCGGGGGGTGGGGGCGAAGCCCCTTTAGGAAAATGTTCACTCAACCAAATCCCGCAACCATTCAGGCAATCATTCCCGCAACCATTCAGGCAATCATTCCGCAATCATTCAGGCAATCATTCCGCAATCATTCAGGCAATCATTCCCGCAATCATTCAGGCAATCATTCAGGCAATCATTCAGGCAATCATTCAGGCAACCAGACTTTATAGAGTCCATCCGGGGGCGAAGCCCCAATAAGAGCATGCTACGTCCATATCATTCCCGCAACCACTTCAAGCAATCAATCAAACTTATTTATAGAATATGAAATTATTTATAGAATTGAAATTGTTTATTGAATATGAAATTGTTTATTGAATATGAAATTGTTTATTGAATATGAAATTGTTTATTGAATATGAAATTGTTTATTGAATATGAAATTGTGTATAAAAACTCTTATATGGCGCTTCGCGCCCGAAAGAGAATCTGATAAAACTCAAATAATATGATAAGTGTAATTATTTCTATAAATATCCATTTGTTGTGATGCAACCAAATCCCGCAATTCAATCATTCAGGCAATCATTCAGGCAATCATTCAGGCAATCATTCAGGCAATCATTCAGGCAATCATTCAGGCAATCATTCAGGCAATCATTCAGGCAATCATTCAGGCAATCATTCAGGCAATCATTCAGGCAATCACACTGTACAAATTATATAAAAGCCTGTAATGTCAGCTATATATCTGAATGCCAACCTATTCATGCGCACGATGTGGATACTCAACTCTCAAACCGGCAAATTTGCAACAACATGAATTAACAAAAAAACATATCAATTTAGTACAAATGGATAAAACTATTGATCAAGTCATGGAAAAGACACATGAATGTCCTAAATGTAGGACAATGTATTCATGTTATAGTACTATGCATAGACATCGTAAGCGCTGTACATCAACAGACCCGTCAGCTGTTATCCCTCTTACTGTTAATACAGACAATTCAAACAATACTAATACAGATAATTCAAATAATACGACGAATAATAATATTAATAATGTTGTAAATAATAATATTGGAACAATGAATCAGACTGTAAATCAAATAATTATAAATCAATTTATAAATCCAGCGATAGTGGACAAAAATATAAATATGCTAAATGAAAAATGTAGTAAAGCAAAAAATCTAAACGAAATTATGAATTCAATAAATGTTTCTCCCGAGTTTTATGAAAAGTTTGGACATTGGGATTATAAAAAGTGTGATGAAGCATATTTTGATATGCTGGAAAACCGTCTAAATGATTTACCGATAACGCAACGTCCATTACATTCAAGTAAACAACCAAATGAAGAAGATAAAGTAATGTATGTTCGTGATGCTGATAAATGGACAGCAGAACAAGAACTAAAATGGAGTTGCGCATTTATGTGCAGTAACGAAGATGAACAAAAACGTTGGAAATCTATTCTAAATGATTGTTTTACAGAATTTAATGATAAAGTACGAGATGGATTTGAACAACGAAGAAATACTGATTGTAAGAAGTTGGCGAATCTGGACAGAATATCACGAAACTTGACGGCAAGATTAGGACCGGATGCTATGCTACGTATAATGTCTATGCTTGCTGACCTAGTGAATATTGAAACATCAATTTCTATTTAGATTGGCATGTAAATCAATCCATTTACAATTTGTTTGATTCTCTATAAATAATGTTTTATAGAGAATTTATTCGTCTCTTTTTTCTCTTTTTCTACTTTTATGATTTTTAATTCTATTAATTACTTTCGCATTGTGGTAATTGGGCATATAATTGTCCCGATTGACACGTCTCTCCTGGACGTATTTGTACACATCCACGTTTATTTTCAAATTCACCAATTAAACACCACGACATTGTCTCTGCAATTGCCGGATTTTGTATATTACTTTGGGTTTGATCAGATGATGGTTCATTTACGCGAATATGAGATACTTTATTAATAACGGAATCTAAATCAGCTCTGATTTTTGATACATCTGGTCCAGATGGTGGTGGTGTGGGCGCAGCGGATGCGGGTGCCTGCGCTTGTGCTGGTGAGGGTCCTGGTCCTTGTGCGGGTGCCTGCGCTTGCGCTGGTGAGGGTCCTGGTCCTTGTGATTGCTGCGGGGCCGGGGCCGGCCCTGCGGCTGCTTGAACCGAACCTGCATTATTGGAAGAATGTAAATGAGTTGCATACGATAGTACTGAACCTGCACTAGAAAATAATGGTTTTTGTGATATTTGAACAAGTTCATCCAATTTTTTCTTGACTTCTGGATCTACTTTGCCTTCATTTGCTCGTCTAAACAAATCACCAACAGAATTCAGAGCGCCATCTGCAATCTCAGCTGTTGCTATAGTGCTACTTGCCGCAACATTTGCGGTAGTATTCAAAACACTACCTGTTGTATATCCAAATATAGCAGTAAGTTCAAATAACCAAATGACTATTTTATCTAATAAGATTTTGATAAGTTCAACAACACTTTGAAATACTCCTCGGAAAGCATTTGTAACGGCATCTGTACCAAGTAATGATATTAATAATACAATTACAAGAATACCAATAATAAATCGTTGATTTCTTACAACAGCATTATCTGCTAATATACTTGAAGTTGATGATGGTGATGATAGTTGAGATTGTGTATCCATTAATTAATTAAACTTGCTATAATACTATAATATAGTTGCATATATCATATATTATAGTTTTATTGATTGGTTAATTGATTGATTCATTGATTGATTGATTCATTGATTGATTCATTCATTGGTGCATCCATTATCCATTACTATCTATTTTTGTTTTATCCATTTACTTTTATGCAACTGAAGCTGAAATTTAGAAATGAACATTATGCTGCAATAATTTCATTTGCAATCATGTTAATATTGGATTTTATCTATATTTCATTAATAAAATCACAATTTGAGCGACAAATTATAGAAATCCAAAAGTTTGCAATGGTTATTCGTTGGCCAGGAGTAATTGCATGTTATATGTTTGTATTCTTTCTATTCTACTGGTTTATAATGAGACCAAAGCGAACACCTGAAGAAGCGTTTTTACTTGGATTGTGTGTTTATGGTATATATGATACTACAAATTATGCAACCTTATATAAATGGAATTTGAATTTTGCTTGTATTGATACAATTTGGGGCGGGGTGATATTTTATACAACAACAACAATTTATAATTATTTATTAACCGTTAAATCCTACTTATAATTTTCTTAATCTTTAGGTGTTGGTTACAACAACTTGTACCGGTTCAACTCGGCGGGCATTACGCGGCTGCGATTGGAAAACTAATCGTACTGGATGTATTCCATATTCAACACATTTAAATGTTCTAGAAATTTCTGAAAAACAAGAATTTGTATATATAATCAAATTATCCAATTCTATTTCAAAATTGATATTTAAATTTTCCTTTGGGATTTTTCGTCGTCCTTCTCTCTTCACAGGCGTTTTCGTGGGCGTACATGGGGGCTTGGTATCGTCCTCTTCCTCAACCTCATCTCCGTCCTCATCCACGTCCTCATCCACGTCCTCATCCACGTCTTCATCCACGTCCTCATCCTCCCCGTCTTCAGTCTCTTCATCGTCTACTTCTTCTTCTTCTCCAACTTCACTAACAAAACGTCCAAGTCTAAAAAATATATCAGTCGCACAATTAATAAACATTTGAAGAACATTATGAAATTCATGTTTCTTTGATCGCACCTTTTCTTCTTGTTGTAATTTTTGTTTAAATACATCTTCAGATACAAGATTACGCATATATGCTACTCTTAAATCAAAATTATCATTAACTTCATCAATATGGAATCTTCCCAATTCAACATGATGAAGATGAATAATCATTCGTATTTTTTCTATGAAACGATTAACAAGAATAGGATTGACTTCTCGTAATTGAGAAATTCTATGTCCATTCGGTCCATCTTTTGGTCCATCTAATATTCTAGCCATTCTTGTAGCAAAAACATGTGTTAAAAGATGTGGTCTACATCCATCATTATGTCCATTTTCATCTGCAATACCTCCGCCTTCACCGCCACCGCCACCACCACCACCACCACCATTTCGTCGTTGATATTCAAAATAATGAGGATTATGAATAATTCCTCGTTCTTCGCGTCCTGTATTCCAATTAAATGCTGAATTACATATAGTACACCACATTTGTGCGCATCCTTCAATACGAAAAATCGGAGTAGTACATTTAGGACAAGATTTTGTATCTGTTTTTAATAATTTCACCGAAGCCAAGATTTCTTCATTACATACATGTTCAATATCACGTGTTAGTCCACGTATTTCATGACATTCTGGACATGTCCAATGACTACATATTCCACATTTCCATACAGATGATAAAAATCCTTTACAATTATCAACACCACATTTATGTACAAATTGGATTTTTTCTGTCCGACATGTATTACCTCGTTGAGTTAGAGTATGTCGTTGACCTTGAATTTTCCTGATTTGTCTTTCAATTTGAGTTTTAACTTTCCATAATTCCTCAATTTCTACTTGTAGTACGTCTGCTGCAATCAGATTTTCTACAAATGGTTGAGTTGCAGCTAATAATCCTTTTTCTTTATCAATCAATACTGATTCACGATGATTTCTATAATGTGAATCTATAAATGTTCTTTCCAATGCATTTGTTAAAAACTTGTAATCCCATTCTTTACGACAATTCATACAATGAGCATTCAATATTTGTCCCAACATGTATTTTTTAGTACAAACACGACATGCAGTATATTCACAAAATGGACATGTAACATTGGCACGATACGTTTTGTTCATCGTTTCTGAACAAACTACACATTCATTTCGGACCACAATCTTGGTCGGATTGTTATTGGTTTTCATAGACATTTTAGTTTCGTGTTTTTTCGTGTCTTTTATTAAATTATTGAATTAATTGTATTTTATTATAATACTAGTAGTTATATTTTTATACCAAAGTTTGATTACCCGTGCCGCCTGATTGATTTGTATTTATTTATTTTTTTTATTTACAAATAAATATTTTGCGGTAAATATCATGATAATGTATATCTAGACCAACATTTATTTATTTATTTATTTATTTATTTATTCAATTTAGATAATTTTTTGAATTTGATGAACAAAACAAAATCGCCCAAACCTTCACCACAAAAAAGACCCTCTCCACAAAAAACGCCATCACCACAAAAAACGCCGTCGCCACAAAATAGAAATACACGGAAATCATCATTATCATCATCATATGGGCGCGATGACGATACTCACGATACTCCTCGTAAAAGGGTTCAACAAACAAGAAAAAACAAGGCTTCAATAGATCAGTTATTAAAAAAATTACCATCCGATACGGTAGCTCATTTAACACGTATATACTCTACTGTCGGTCATAATCGCGAACGCGCCAATGTTTTGGTTAAATTGTGTAATGATATGGGATTTTGTATGGCAATTGGAAAAATGGATGATTCTATACGGAATTTCTTTGATGGATTTACAAATTATGATTTAGTAACTGGATTGAAATGTTTGGGACAAGAATCAAGAAATGGATTTGTAATGGAAATACGGTATCAAAAAGAAGGTTATAATGCTTTGACGATATTAAAATCATCACGTCGTAAAGATGCAGATAATTTGTATTATGAATTTATTGTAGGTTGGAATTTTCTGAATTATTGGAAACGATTTCTACCATGTTTTTTAGAAACTTATGCATTAATAGAGTATACAGACAGTGTATCATATAAAAATTTTCTCAACTATTGTAAAGATAAAGATAACAAAAAGACGAAAACTGCTGGTATATCAAATCTACAAATTTCAGATTTAAAAAATTCATTGAATAATTTATCACCTGCGAATGATCATACATTAAAATCATGCTCTGAATCACGTAAAATTGGTATAATAATACAACATTTGAATAATGCGGAAAGTCTTGGTGATTATTTGGAAAAATATTTAGACCAGAGACGAGAAGAACGTGATGGACCTGAAGATGATATTGCACTTTTTTTGGATAGTATTGGAAATATATTATTTCAAATTTATGGTTCATTATGGTCATTAAGATCAACATTTACACATTATGATCTTCATGTTGACAATGTAATGATTTATAGACCACATATTGATAAATATATTGAATTTGTCTATCATTTACCAGAAAATGACATTGTAACGTTCAAATCTTGTTTTATACCAAAAATATTGGATTATGGACGATGCCATTTTGATGCATCAAATCTACCAAATATGAAGAATGATAAAATACATCAATCTAGTTCATCTATATTTACAAATAATTTGGATAGAGTATGTACTGATGGTGGTATAGAATCTGGTTATAATATGAAAGAAGGTGAACCTGGTTCATATTGGTATATTAATCCAATAAGTAAAAATGAAAGTCACGATTTGAAATTATTGGCAGGTTTAAATGATGTTTTTCCAGCCTATGAGTGGGATCCATTTGCTATTTCTGATGTTTTGCATCAAATATTAAAAAATATTGTTTATGAAACACCAAATGGTACACCTGAAGATATTGGTGAATATGGTGATTTAAAGATACATAACATTACTGAAGCATTTTACCGTTTATGTCATGAAGTCTGGACATATAAACAAAAAGAATCATTATATGATGGAATGACAAAATTGGGCGTTCTTCATGTATATTTGGATCCCGTCAATATTAAACCAATGGAAATGATTTATAGTTGAATTTTGAAACTTGAGAGTTGAATATTAGATATTTATTTTCTATGAAATATTTAATATTGTTGTCGGGGCGATTTCGCACCATTTATTTCTTTATTCATTCTCGTAAAAGATGGTCAATATTTCATCACAACTTAGACTTTTGCGACGAACAAGTTCATTTGCCAAGATTTTCATTTGTGGTTTAATTTCTTCCAATACAAGTTTTGATTCTTTATACGCTTCTTGAATTAATTGTTCAATTTCATCATCAATTGATTCTCGTGTCTTTTCAGAATTAGTTGGTCCAAATATTAATTTCATCCCCATTCCATATTCACAAATCATCATTTCTGCGACTTTTTTGACTTGTTCTAAATCATGACTAGCCCCTGTCGTAGTATAAGAAAAATCAAAAAACAATTCTTCCGCAATTCTTCCACCTAATAGAACCATTAAATGTGAAAATAGTTTTGCACGTGTTTTGATATTATCCGTTTCAATCTCAAATAATGTAAATCCTGGTGTTTTTGGTGACCATGAATTTAATGTCACTTTAATTAAATTATTATAATCAGATACCAATAATCCAACCATGGCATGTCCAATTTCATGAATAGCAATTTGATAAAGAGCTTTTTGTGAATATTCATTTTCAGTACTTTGCCATCCAACTAAAACACGATTTACAATAAATTCAATATCTGAAAATGTTATTATTTCGCGATTATCGCGTAATGCTAATAACATGGCTTCATTCAAAACATTTTCTATTTGAGCGCCGGAACATCCTTGAGTAATATCTGTTAATTTATCCAAATTTAAAGATGAATCATATGGTTTTCCAATAATATGGATTTTTATGATTTCACGACGTGTTTTTGAATCAGGAATACCAATATAAACACTCTTATCAATACGTCCTGGGCGAGTTAAAGCTGAATCTAAAAGATCGGCACGATTTGTTGAACCTATTAAAAATACTCCATTACTATCTTGAAATCCATCTAAATTGACTAAAAGTTCATTTAATGTACTATCACGTTCATGATTATTAGAATTTTCATCAGTTGAACGTTTTCTTCCTAATGCATCAATTTCATCAATAAATATTATACAAGGTTTATTTGCATTGGCTAATTTAAAGAGTTCACGAATACGACTTGAACCAACTCCGACATATTTTTCTTGGAATTGTGAACCTGAAACTGCAATAAATCCAATATCTATTTCACCAGAAAAACATTTTGCAAGTAAAGTTTTTCCATTTCCAGGCGGACCTTCCATAATTAATCCTTTTGGTGTACGAACATTGAATTTTTTATATTTTGTATAATTGATTACACCTTTTCTCATTTCAAACGCCGATTTTCACGACATTAAAAAAACAAAAAAAGGTGTAAAATCAATAGTAGGAATTTCACCTACGATGGTCCAACTTTTTCCACTTCCTTTTGATTGGAATTGGTGAAAGACGAAATTTGGAATGCTGGATTTCTTTCTTGGTTTTCTATCCAACATTTGGTAATATTTCTTATATTTACCGCAGAATTCACGTCTCGGGTTCTAAATACGGTTTGTTTGTTTTCGCAACTCACGCAGTTAGAACACGATAATAGACGGAATACTTCTTTGTTTTCTTTTGTTTTATAGTAGCTTAAATTTCCCAAACAACCACAACATTTTTTGCTGGTATTACACTCGTTGATTGTAATTGTATCATACTTTTTATGGATTAGTTTTCTCAATCCCTTATTCATTGTAGGCATAAAATGTTTCATCTGTGTGCTTCTACTCCAATTTCCATAACCAATGAGAATATTGTCCCCAAATGTTTCCTTAATTTTATTGAGAAATGTATCTATGCTTTTCTTACCATAACTATAAGCCCGAAATTTCATTTTACGCCACACTTCTTTCTTGTAAAAATCCAACGTTTCCTTATTCAATTTATCTTTTCCTACCAAATATAATCTATACCTCTCCATATTTACAGATTTACTATTTTGAAACGATAATTGAGTTTCTTTTTCTATGATATTATGCTTCTTTTTTTCTACCAATAAAATACGTTGATTTGTCTTTTGTTTGCTTTCTCGTTTTCTTTGTGGTGCGGTATATTGTAATTTCTTACCATTTTCATCTACCATATAAACAAGGTTTCTTTTTCCCGGATCACAGCCAATAATATTTCTTGGTTTCAGATCGTTTAATTTCTCTTTGGATAAATCTTCAATGTTGTGAAACTCTTGGTCTGGAATTGTTGCAACTCTGTAACCCCATTTCTTATCTTTTAGGTCTTTACGTATAAACAACAAACTACAAGATATTCCATCTGTTTGAATTTGGTAATAAAATTGGTAATATTTATTTTTGAAAATCTTGTTTTTCATATCTAAAAACGCATTCCAAATATCATATTGATTATCCTTGATACTCTTGAGAAGTTCTCCCTTTTTAATTTTGTTTCCTTCCTTATCTGTTTCAGGACAGAACAAAGAAATAATGGAAGCTGTATCCAATAAAATATGTTTTGGAATGATATTGGTTCGTAATGGTAACGGTTGGAACAATTTATGTTCCTGATCTTCCAATACAGAGTTCATATACAACATTCCTTTCAAATACTCAAACTGTCGGGATTTTACATCATAATGAATATTGTTCTTGATATTGGAAGGAAAAATATGAGACAAATGAGTATGTTTCCACGCATCAAATGTTGGATCAGTTTCTTCTACCATAACAAGTTGATGTTTGAATTTGTGTAAAATTGCCTTATCTGCCGTAATATGATTAGTTGTTTTATTGATAAAACGTAAGAGATGTTGTATGAAATGTTCTTGAATATTGTTAGATAGACAAGTATGTATTTGCGTAGCAACGTAAGGCAACAAAAATGTTTGGTTTTTCAAATTAGATTTTTCGTGCTGTAAAAATGGTTGATATTCGGTAGCATAAAAGTCATCTAATTGCTCTAATAAAGTTGTATTTTTGCTTTGTTTTCCTCTATTATCACGTGTTCCTAAAGTTTTGATACAGTAGAGAATAAACGTTTCGTCAATAGTAGGAAATGTTATTTGTTTATGATAGAGATGTAATAAATACAACCGTATGAATTGATAAGTATGGATAACTAAATCATTAATATCAAAAACCAGTTCATTGAGAATAGGTTGCACCTCATCTTTATTACATAGAATAGTATTGAGTGGTATTTTGAGAGTTTTATAAGCGGATTTGTCGTTATTACGAAATTGTTGAAATTCTTCTTTGACTTTCTTCTTTTTCACCATTCTATATTATAAATAAAGATATTATATTTATATCCTTTTTTCAAATGATATAAATATTTCTAAATAGTTTCATTCTAGTTGTTTTCTTCCACAAATTTTGATTTCTTCTCCTTTTGTTTCAAATATGCCCGTTTAGCATATTCTTTAATTTTTTCAGGGTTTTCCGCCGCCAACTTTTGTTTTCGTGCATTAGCTTTTTTCTTTACTACTTCTTTATTTTTTTCGTAATAACTCTTACGACTATTGTTATAGTTTTCTAATTGTTGTTTAAGTTTATCATTTTCTTCTTTTAATTGTTTATTTTCTAATTCTAAATTATTCATTGCTACTATAAATATAGTGTATAATCTTTAAATTATTTAGAAAAAATAATATAAAAAATCGGCGTTTGAAATGAGAAAAGGCGTAATCTATTCATTTTGGATAATATATCCATCATTTCATCATCAATATTCTTTAGAGGATTGTGAGGATTTCTGGGATTATTACTCATTTTTACATGCAATAATGACCGGGTCGCACCGTGCGATTTGTTGATGACAAATGAATTACCACAATAAATAGAAAGAATAGACCATAAATATAAACATAGTGTGGTGGTATTGACCATTATGTATGTATGTATGTTGTTATGTCATAAAAAGATTTCTTTACACCGTTTTCTTTCATTCTTTTCGTCTTCAAATAATTAATTCTAGCCAAAGCCGTTGATTGAATGAACTCTATAATCCGACCATTAAATAATTAAATTCTTTTGTATTTTGCGATCTAGTTTGAATATCTTGATAAAAATTATCCATGTTTTTTTGCAATTGTTCAATCAACATTTTATTATTGCAATTAATAATTTCTACATCCCAATTGACTAGTTCAACAATTAAATGTACAGCATGATACAATAAATGCCGTCGTTTTTTAGTTGCACCAACTCCATGATAATCAATACAAAATAAATATAAAAGGGATTCCATTGATTTAATAATTTGAGACGACGGTTGCGTTGGCGCCGATGCTGCCGCTTTTATTAAAATATCCCAAAATATCCAAATAATATCACTTTTCAATTTAAATGGTACATGTACATCACGACGTTCACATTCTATTGGTCGTTTTCGTTTACGACAAAATGAATCAAATTCCACAATCCATTCTATCCAATAACATGCCATTGACATGTCACGATTAAAAAGTGAAAATGCAAATTCATTACATGCAATGAATATTTCTCGTGGATCTTCTTCTCTGAATATATCTTTTATAAATAATGAATTGGGTGCTTTACATTTTTTAGTCAATGTTTCAATTTCAAATTCATCTTCACGATTTATTTTTAGAAATGTATATATTGGCCGTTTAATAGAAAAAGATAATACACCGACAATTTGGGCGAATAATTTCCGGATACTATTTGAATTTCTATATTGGATTGATGATTTATCAATCAAATCTTCTCCTTCTAAAATCCCCAAATATATTTGACGTCGTAATTGCATATAAATTGCAACTTTTGGATTTGTAGTACAAACACAAAACATGAAACATTCCCAAATATCATCTTGATGTCCTGCACATAATAGTTCGGCTGCCCAATAATAGGCTGATTCTTGTTCGTCTGAAAGAATACTTTGAATCAATTCTTTTTTTACTTCTAATCGTTTGAATTTAGAAAAAGATGTCAATTTAAAATCCATTTCATTCCGATTATCTGAAATTCTTGTAATTGATACAGAGCCGTCCATATCCATATCTTTATCCATATGTATGCAGAATACAGTGATAATAATAAATACCAAAAGTCAACTTGTCAATTTTGTCAACTAGTAGTGGAGTTGTAATCTACACATTCTATATATCTATATAAATAAATGGTAGCTCATAGTAGTGTGTCTTATTATGGTGTGATTATTCTGGGAATTCTGACAATAATCTTAATAATTGTAAAAAGGAGTAATGGTGAGCGAAACATGTCAGCAGCCGCGGGAATGGAAGGTTTTCAACAAAATCAACCATTTATACTAAAACATGATGATGATTGTTATGACGAGTTTTATTGTCAAATTCATAACAAGCTATTTTATTCACAACCGTATATCAATTATTGTGTCAAAGCAATAATCCAAACGACATTTAAAAAGTCGGGAAAATCTTCGGCAATCTCCGATTCCGATTCGGATGAAACGGGGGAGGTGGATGCCACGACAACGCCAATATCAACAACAACAACAAAACAATCTCAATGTAAACGGAACAAGGAAAATGCCACTAGTGCAAATGGTGGAGTTTTATTAGATGTTGGAAGTGGCACTGGCAAGGCAGTTGAGGCATTTGTAAAACGCGGTTTCCAAGCATATGGAATTGATAAATCTATTTCTATGAATGAATATGCAAATGATAATTGTACTTTAGGAGCATTTAGACATGGTAATGTAGAAGAAACAATGTTGTATGAAACTAATACGTTTACTCATATAACATGTTTATTTTATACATTTTACTATTTTAATGACAAGGTTCTCTTTCTAAAAAATTGTCATGATTGGTTGCAACCAAATGGATATTTAATTATTCATGTGGTTAATGGTTTACAGCCTAGAATTCCATCTCAACAAATTGAATTAAAAAATTCACCAACCAAAATGATGACAGCAACACTTCCAGAACCAAAAACGGCTATAATGAAACAACCAGGATATTCATATGAAAGTACATTTATTACTAAACCAAATAAAATAGCAATTTGGAAAGAAACGTTTACCGATATTAATTCTAGTTATATCCGACAACATGAAAAAACTCTATTTATGGAAGAACCGGATGAATTGAAACAAATGGTTGAAATGTGTGGATTTGATATATCGGCAATTGTATCATTAGAACCTATTGGAGCAATCAATGAATTTTTGTATTTTTTTCAGAGTCAAATTTAATACTGCCGATATTTCGCAGTATTTTGTATTTCAAAGTAGAATATATAAATGCAATCGTTGCTAGTTTTGCAATTGGAACATCGTTTCATTTTTCGTGATGAGATGAAACGCAACGACAATAAATTATCCAACTTGGAAAAATCCAACTAGATAATTGAACTAATAAATGAACCTTGATAAGTCTCTGCGCCAATATGGCTTAAATTAATACTTACATCTGCATATATCTTTCCACCGAGTTTTGACCAACGGCTACAGAATAGCCAATCTTCTGAATAAAAATGACCATCTTCAACTCCAGTATCAAATAATGCAAAAGAATATTTTTCCTCACCTGGACGTGCAAATGAGACATCATCTACATAACGAGTGGATGGAAACCCTTTGAATAAATTTGTAATGGTATTGCGACGAATCATCATAAATCCTGTAGCTAAATGACGAACCTCGGTCAAATTATTTTCAATTGTCAAGACATTACTGACATAATTGACATTGTATCGTAATAAATTGTGTTGAATTAAATGTTCATCTGATACATATTCACGTAATTGTGAATTATTCTTCTTTTCAGTCCATGCTTGTATAATATTTGTATTATAAGGATTTTGAGGATCCTTGATAAGCTTGTCCCAATAATAATGTTTCAATGGATAAATTCCACCACATAAATCCTTCTCAGCCAAAACTAATTTCAGAATATCAACGGGTGACCAAACAATATCACTATCAATAAAAATCATATGCGTACATGCTAAATCATTCATTGCACGTGCAATCAAATTATTACGCGCACGTGGTACTAAACTATCATTTTTACAAAATTCAACTTGTAAAGGAAATCCAATACTACGAAATAATTCAATTGTTTGAATTAAACAACTCATATAATCTACAAAACACATTGAACCATAACATGGTGTCAAAATATACAATTTTGGTTGTTTTTCTTGAATAAATGTACGAAGTTTAATATCAAACTCTGTTGCACCTACAGATGAATATGTTGGTACATCGGGTGCGGCCATAGGGACATGGACAGAATCTGGTAAAGGGGTCTGTGTCCCGGTCTGGGTCTGTGATTGGGTTCCAAACATGTCATCGGTTGCTGAATCAATTACTTGATATTTACTTTGACTGTTCATTATTTTATGATGAATGAATATATTACAACGTTTTTATGTTATTTTGATACACATGCTTTAACGGGTTCATTTTGATATTCATGATAGTATCATATTCATTGGAATAATAAATAATATAAAACTCGTTGGAATAATATAAAACAATTGATATGATATTGTATATTGTATATTTTCCAATGTTGGGAATAGACGTCAGTAAAGGTAATAGTGATTTGAATGGAATAAAAGTTTCAATTGAAAGTATGGAAAAATATCATCAGGTGGAAATTTTGCGTATTATAAAGAAATATCCACAAGTTACATTGAATCAAAATAATAATGGAATTTTTATAAATCTCAGTTTATGTGGTCCAGCACTTTTGGAAGAATTGCAAGTCTATATGGCATATGTAGACAAACAAATGAATCAACTTGATGAATTGGAAATACACAAAGCACTATACAAACAATTATTATCGTAAGCAACGTAAGTAACAGAACATATAAAGACTTTTTAATTAATATATATATATTCTCGTAATCTAATTATATATATTTTATTTCATTAATTTTGTGAGTTTATGTACGCCGCAATTAATCAATTGCAACCATACATGTATAACAACAAGAAGGTACAGACTACTACGGTACCCCAGATAATAATACCAATAATATTGCCAGTACCAAAAGTATCAATGAAACCCAAATGTCCAATATCTGATGTACTATTATGGAATTGTATCATGATTTTACGTGATGATGATTCTGATGACCTATGTCAGCAATCGGGTCAAAATATACAACAATTTGTTACAGAATTTCGGTTAGATTTGTTAAAAAGAATACAAACTACACCGTCCGATTTAAAGAAAACTAATCAAAAAATAACATTATCCATAATTGAACAAATAAAGAGCGATTTATTAATTGGATGTCCATTTCGTTATGAACATGTTATTGCATTTGCTGCAATACATAAAAAACATGTATTTTTTGTATTTGAACATTCATTTTTTGAAATTAAAGGCGACAATACGGTGACAACTACTAATAATGGTGCTAATGAAGATGAAGGTGAAAAATTCAATCAAGATAATGGTACCAGATATATTTACATGTTTAATAAATCTGGTATGCATGCAACATCACAAAAAGAGTTGGAAACAGTTTTAATAGGAAAGTTTAAAATTGAACAATACAACAAGGTTATCAAAGGTGTATCTTCATTTAAATTAAGTGAACTAAAACATATATTGGATACATGGGAACAAGCAGACCAAGTAAAACAAGTGGTATCGGGAGATTCATCCAATATTGTTGTAACCAATGGTCCATCTATTACTGATGGTGGATCAGGATTAGCGGTAGGGAATGATAAAAAGGCTTCATTATATAATAAAATACGTGAATCTATAATGATTGAATCTGCTATTGATTTGCTTATTAATTCATTATCAAAGTTGCGATAACATAGACACATTTGTCATTCAATTCGCATCTAACACCAATAATTTCTGATTGAATTGTATCTCCAATTTTGACATCATTAAATCGTGGATGAAGGAAATGATGATCACGTGCAATAAATACTGTAATTGGATATATATCACTATCTTTATCATAAACATGACCATGTATTCCAGCTTTTGTAATCGTTTTTACTACACAATTGAGACGTTTTTTTTCCAATGGAAAACATACGTCAACTTCGTATACAATTGCAAATTCTATTTTTTCATGTTGAATTGTTCCGGCTGAAAAACTAGTGATATGTACTGAACCAGGTTTGACAAATCCTTCATCAACACATCTTCCTTCTATATCACGTTTTAATTCAGAATTGAGTAATTCTTTTATTGTATTGTTGACTTTGTACATTGGTACAGCAATCGTTTTTGTCAAAATTGATTTTGTATATAATTCATTATATGGATTAGCGGAAGTATCGGGAGTCTCGTCCCGCTCGGTATTCTGTTCACTTTTCATTTTTGGATGTGATTTGATTGATTGATTGATTATGTATTGATTGATTGATTGATTGATTGTGGATTGATTGATTGTGGATTGATTGATTGTGGATTGATTGATTGTGGATTGATTGGGTATTGTTGTAATGTGTAACTTTTATATTTATAATTATACATTACATTATTTTAGTTTATTTTTCTTTCAATTTTTTTCCATGTTTTGTTTATTTCTGGTTTCGTTATTATTTATTTATTCAGCCATCATCTATCTACCTAGAAAAGTACTACGATATATATGTGGAATCTCAAATTCATAAACAATTGAATCATCGCCATCATCTGCCCCGTCTCCATTCTCGCCATTATATTCAACAGTACCAGATACACCAGAACCACCATTACCTGTACGATTATATAATCGTGTTCCTATAATCGCGTTATCTCCACCCGAAAGATCCACTATATTCAATAATCTAGCTAGAAATTCAGATGGAGAAGATGAAGATGAAGATGAAGATGAAGATGAAGAAACGATTGGAACAGAAGAGGAAGATGAAGACTGATGAGTAGAAGTAGTAGACGTGGCCGAATCAACCGAATCAAATACTGGTATATCTGCTGCCCCAATATCACACCGACAAATAGGACATAAACGATGATCAATAACCCATTGATTTAAATGACCGCTACTAAAAACATGACCACATTGACGAATACGAGATATTAAGGTTCCATTAATAAATGGTTCTAATGAAATTGGACAGACTGTATCCCTGCCTAAATCGGGTGAATATATAATTTCTTCAATCGCGTTTTGAATTTGAACAGGTGTAAGTGATTCTTGATGAGGTTGATGATTCTGATGATTCCGAGTATTTTGTGCATTTTGACCACTTATATTTACTCCGATACCTCCAAGACCCCCAATTTCTAATCCAGATAATAATAAGAAAAGAAGTCTATCTTCTACCAGTCTTCTTGGATTGAGGGGTAAACTTGGACTATTTGGTTGCAGATGGGGTTGTAGATGAGGATGAGGATGAGGATGGGGATGGGGTTGTAGATGAGTATGAGGATGGGGATGGGGTTGTAGATGAGTATGAGGATGATGACGACGATTTACATTACTGATATTAGTAGGTATTCGGTTAACACTGGTACGTGCAGTTGCCATCATATTCAGAGTGCGCACTAAAATACCCGTTGTTTCATTATACATTCTCATATTTTCGTTGTATTCCCGAAGCAAGGTGTAAATCTTATATTCTTCGGTTTCATGTTCTTGTTCTTCTTGTTGTTGTGGAATATTTACAAAGTCGGGGTCAGGCAATGACATATACAACACTCTATATATAATAATGATTTGATGCTTCCGCAATAAATCACTATTTAATATTGGATTGACATGGAAATTATATAATAAAAGAATAGATGCATTTGAATATACTTGATTTTTATTGAATATAAAAATAATTTTGAATTTTATTCAATTCAATGCAATCAGAACCGCAATCCCCATCCCCATCCCCATCCCCAATATTAGGAATTGGACTTGTCAATATTGGAAATACTTGTTTTTTGAATTCATGTTTACAAATATTAATTCATACCAACCATTTGGATGAATATATGGATAAAACAACGGCGCCCGGGACCGCCCCTAGCGCCACCATTTCAGACATTTATTCAGAATATAATGCATTACGTATTGATTACACAAACCAAATGGATAATAATAATAATAAATCATCATCATCATTGCGTCCAAATAGACTTGTAATGGCTATTCATAATCATGCCATGAAAACCAATGCAACCAATTTCATGGGATGGAGTCAAAATGATATTTGTGAGTTTTTGTATTTTTTCATTGAAGGGCTTCAATTGATTGTTGCACCCAATGATACATCATTTACTAATACATTAAATTCTAATTCCACCATTTCTACAATTTGTCAAGATTATCAAAAGCATTTTTTTGCCAATGATGATGGTTTAAAGCAACTTTTTTATGGATTTCTTTGTACAAAAATAATAGATGTTGAACAAACCAAGATTCTCTCTGCAATTCCAGAAGCATTTTTAATTTTGACATTGCCGGTTCCTCTAATGGATAGATGTAATCTTGAAGATTGTTTGAATCAATATACTGGAACGGAATTCATGCATAGCGAAAATGCATGGGAACGTAACGATAATTCTGGAATTAAAGAAAATGTGTGGAAAACAACAAGTATTTGTGCATGTCCTCAAATTCTTGTAATCATGTTGAACCGATGTTGTTTTCTTTCAACTGGCCGAATTAAAAATAATTCATTCGTCACTATTCCTGTACAATTAGGAATTACAACTGATGCTGTATCATATGGATACGAGTTATATGGAGTATGCAATCATATCGGAAATGATTTACATGGTCACTATACTGCAAGTGTGAAATCAAGATGTAGGAATAATAATTGGATTCATTGTAATGACGAATCAGTTTGTGAAATAAATATTGATGATGTTATTGGTCGTGATGGTCGTGATGCATATTGTATATTTTATACATGTATAAAGAAAGAATTAATCAATCCCGCGTGATTATTTATTTGTTTATTATCCACGATGGTTTTTTATCCATCATTTATGGAAATGATTCGTATTATCCACGAGTACCAATAATTTTTCCAATGCCATATATATAGTAGTAGTATTAATATAATCAATCCATCAATCCATTTGTTGTAAAATATCAAATACTTATATTAGTAGTAATATAATAATGTCAAATACTAAAAATAATCCAATTGGACCAACAGGACCAACTGGCCGAACCAGTGCTAGTGCTAGTTCAACTGGACCAACTGGACCAACTGGACCAACTATATCAACTGCACCAACTAGACCATCTGGTTACGATGACATGTCATTTAATTTTGACATTGTAGAACATGATGTTGGTACGGGTAGAGATATATTGATTAGTGAAACAACTGTTAGTGCAAACTTCCTTGAACAAAACATATTCACATCTACAAATATTATCATTGGATTCTGGGTTTTAGGCGTAGTACTTATCATTTATTCAGCTTTTCTCTCTGATAAACATCTTGCTTCAAAAATTATCAATATTGTTTTGATAGTAATGTTTCTTTTCATTGTGACATATATTTACATGAATATGTCAGATGATGAACGTCACCATTTATTAAAATTTTCAATTGAATTTTCACGTGGATGGTGTAATAATCCTGTTCAATTTCTATGGACAATCGTTTTTGGTGCTGGACTTTATTTATCAATCTTTATTTTCCGTATTCCAATGGATGAAAATAAACCATTTGCTGTCAAAATAGTTGAAGGCAAGTTTTGGGGAATTTTATTCATGTTTCTAATCGTTTTCTTTTTCAAATATATTCTTCAAATTCCAATTGTTGATATTATTTGTGATGAATTGGAACAATTATTATCTTGGGGTACCAAAGAATCCAATGAAATAAGGGCAGATTTGACAGGGGGTCAAGGTGGATGGACAGGCGCGACAGGTGCGACAGGCGGGACAGGAGATGGAAATAATAATGGTAAAAGAAATAATAATGGTAAAAGAAATAATAATGGTAACGGTGGTAACGGTGGTGGTGGTGGTGGTGGTGGTTATTATGGTAATATGATCAACACATTGGATAGTTATGCATCATCATCGTCATCTTCTGGACCAGAAGAAGTCTTTAATATAGCAAATAATTTATATACATATGATGATGCTCAAGCAATATGTTCAAGTTATGGCGCTCGCATTGCCACCTACGACGATGTAGAAAATGCATATAATAATGGGGCTGAATGGTGCAGTTATGGATGGTCGGCAAATCAAATGGCATTTTTTCCTACTCAAAAAAATACATGGTTAGGTATGCAATCTGACCCTGACAAACAAAATAAATGTGGTCGTCCAGGTGTAAATGGAGGATATATGAAAGATCCATCTACCAAATTTGGAGTAAACTGTTTCGGTATTAAGCCAAATCCTACAGATACAGATTTGAGTTTAATGAATAAACGCCAAACATCTCCAACCCCATCTACACCTCAATCAACTGCAATGCAGGCAAAAGTACAATTTTGGAAAGAAAATGCTGATAAAATGTTATTAATTAACTCTTATAATGGCGATAATTGGTCAAGATTCTAATGAACCAATTCTCTTAACAATGTTGTTGTTTCTTTGATACCATCTGGCCGGGTGCCGGGGGGCGAAGCCCCCATGTACGACCATATTAGGTTCATGTCTAGGTTATTATTGAAATTCTATAAAGGATATGGCATTGTCTTTTGGGCGTCGTATATGGCGCTTCGCGCCCCCGCAAGTGAACCTAACAAATCTTATTTAATCAATAATAATCAAAAGAATGATTTTTTTTTATACTTTTGATTTCAAGCCGGAATACAAGTTCACTTAATCTTTAATTCTGTAATCCAATCAAATACTATGTGAAAAAAAATAAATGATGACAATACAAATTAAAAAGTATCATCATTTATTTGGTCCGTCGCCGCGTCAATCGTGCCATTTTACGTTCATTTTGCTTTATTTTTTCTCCGTTCCGTTTCGTCAACTTCAACCCTTGACGTTTTCTCGGATTATCTTTTTTCGTCGCATTCGTCGTATTTACCTCATTCTTAATAATATGATGATCACCATATACTTTATTATATAATTTTGTTACTATAGAATCACTCAATACAGTAACATCCCCAACATCCCCAATATTCCCAACGTACCGACTATCACTACCATTATCTTTATTATTGCCAATACTACCACCACCTCGTACTCCATTCATTATTTTAACCACGTTTTCTTCTAATAATGACATCCCACACGGTAAAGCATAATATTCCATATCCTTTTTTTTACAATACTATATTATATCTATATACCATTAATTATTATTATTCTTGTCTTGTCCTGGTTATACGATTATACGATTAATTACGTCTAGATTTTCGGCCATGTCGTCTTCGTCGTCGTCCTCCAACAATAGATTTGTATCTATTCATAGTTCGTCTCGTTTTGCGGCCACGGCCACGACACGTTCTTGTCCTTCTTTTTCCTCCAGTTGCTGTCCAAGGATTATTTTGTGCCATCATATTATTGCCCGGTCCCACTGATTGTTGTTGTCCTGGACCTCCAACTACCGACGTAACATAAGTTGAAGCATTGTTTCCACAAGTAGACATTCTTTCTCTTTATATACATTTCACCATTATATTCTTCACATCTCTTTTTATCCGCGACGACCAAATTTACGGGTTCCTCTGAATCTTCGTTTTCCATACATTTTGCGTGTATCCATCATCATTCTATTTCCTGGGCGATAAGCATTTTGAGCCATAAGAAGCACTAAAGGTGCGCCCATTGAAGTGGCACCAAAATCACCACCTCTTTGTCTGCGGTTTCTACGATGATTACGTGCTGATTTTGAAGATCTACTATGACGGGCCATTTTATATTATAACGCAAGATTTTTATCATTCACCCATGACAGTTTTAATAATAATAAAAAATTTCCTAAAATTAAGACAAACAAAAAGACATTTAATATACAAATAGCCCAAATATAAGGATAAATTGAATTATAGATCAAACCGACGACTGGTTGCATTAATTCTTTGGTTGTTCTTTTCATTAATTCGCTTTGCAAAATTTCGTAACAACTTTCGCTAAATGTTTTCATTCTCTGTCCATCACATCCAATTATACGGTTGTCCATACTTTGTTAGTTTACATTGATTATCATAAAATGTTTTTTTGCGCTGCACGCGCAAGATTTTTGTAGACTGAATATTTATTTACATGAGTGAAATACAAATTTTTGAACCTACAGATACCTTTCCATTTGATTCGTTGTCAATGCGAACACCTGTACAGATTTCAGGTGGAATCATTTTCAGCAAGTTTGCAGTTGGGTTAGGAAGAGAACCTCTTTATATTAAAACACCAATTTGTACTACAAAACAAGGTCTAGTATCATCATCAGGTTCAAAGAAAATGCATTGTGATTTGATGTTTTCTAATAATGAAGATGATGAATTTGTCAGATGGATGGAAAATTTGATACAATTTACACAAAAAACTATTTTATCCCATTCATCGTCATCATCATCGTCGTCGTCTGACATCAAATCTAAACTTTCACCACCACCCTCTATGATTTGGTTTCAAAATGATTTTACTGAACATGATATTGATGATGCATTTATAAGTCCAATGAAAGCTTTTCGTGGTGGAAAATTTCAATTACTAAGAGCATCTATTCATATTGAAACTAATGGTGAACCTGGTATAAAAGTATATGATGAAAATGAAAATGATATTAATATTGAAAAAATTCAAGAGACTTCAAAATTAATGGCAATTCTAGAAATCCAGGGAATTAAATGTTCTTCAAAAAACTTTCAATTAGAAGTATCTATAAAACAAATAATGGTTTTACAATCAAAAAATATATTTACAGATAAATGTCTTTTAGCAAAAAACAAACCTTATCCGCCTGTAGAAGCCATCCCCTTTTTCCCTGATCAAGTCGTCCCGATTTTTCCTAGTCAAGATACCCCGATTGTTTCTAATTCTTCCGAATTTGACTCGCTAAACAATAGGGTACTGGATGAAAACGAGGCAATACGAGTAGGTGGAGGTGGAGATGAAGGTGGATGTGGAGATGAAGGTGGAGTGGATAAACAAGTCTACGAAGTACAAGAACTTACTCAAACACCGAAACAAAAAAACAAACAAAAAAACAAACAAAAACAACAACAATGCCCGGTACAACTACAAAATGAACAACATGGTCAAGATGATAATGAAGCAATAATCCAAGACATTGTTCTTGGGCAAGAATTACCACATGACCAAGAATATGAACAACAACATGACCAAGCAACAATACAAGATGTTGATCAACAAGAATATGAACAAGAACAATGTCAAGAACAAGAACAAGAACAATGTCAAGAACAAGAACAAGAACAAGAACAAGAACAAGAACAAGAACAAGAACAAGAACAAGAACAAGAACAAGAACAAGAACAAGAACAAGAACAAGAACCAGAAAAAAAACAAGTACTAGGACTATCCAGTATTTCATTACAATCTTCTTTGGACAATGATGAATTGGAGGAACTAGATTTAGACAATTTTATTTCAGAATCGTCATCATCAATTGATGAACCTATTTTGTCTCAAAACAAAATATTCTATAAAAAATACCAATTGGCACGACAACGGGCAAAAGATTCTCGTGCCGAGGCAGTTCAAGCATTTATGGAAGCTAAAGCGATTAAATCAAAATATAATTTTGATAATCTAGAAGAAAGTGATGTTGAAGAGGATAATGATAATGATGATGATGATGATTCAATTGGGAATCAGGAATTTTGAAAGGCAATAAATTGCAACAAATCAATATACTTTTGAATGATTGAATATTGAATGAATAATTGGGTTTATCTATCCATCTATCAATAACTAACAGTTGGACGACAATAAACCAATAAACCAATAAACCAATAAACCAATAAACCAATAAACCAATAAACCAATAAACCAATAAACCAATAAACCAATAAACCAATTGAACTCATCACCATAACTAAATCAATAATTTCCTAGACAAATATATAATGGCGTTCAAGCAAATGACATTGGGTAAATTGCTTACCCCTACACGTATTTTTGTGATTATGGTGGCCATTCTTTTAGTATATATTTTAACTAATTATTCCAACGATAAACAATGGAATACAATGGATTCATATACAGGTAATGGAATTGGTAACAATTATAATGGAATCCCTTCAATGCTGAATGAACCATCAATGGCAGGGGGACCATCATCATCCTATGTACAACAACAACCTCCTCCTCTTTCTTCTTCTCCTACTCCTTCTTCTCTATCAAAATCATCTGGAAACTATTCATCAAATTCCAACATTACTAATCCTAGCGATTTATTACCAAAAGATGGTAATAGTGATTGGACACGATTAAATCCCGCTAGTAATAATAATGGAATAGTTGCCCCTGATTTGTTATCCGCAGGTTCACTTATAGGATTAGATACTGTAGGGCAAACGTTGAGAAATGCCAATCTTCAACTTCGTTCTGATCCTGTGATTCCAGTTGCACCAGTTGGTCCATGGAATCAGAGTACAATTGAACCAGATTTAATTCGCGCACCATTTGAAGTCAATTCATGTACCCGGTAGAAAATATCAATCAATCAATCAATTCCGTATCCATTGTTCTAATTCTAATGTGTAATATATAGCATTAGAATTACAACAATGATATTGTCAAATATATCGTGTTTCGTCGTATTTGTGGTTCTTGTCGTTGCTGGACTATGGATATATTACAATCAAGACCAATTTGAATTAAAATGTATTCTTTCAACTGTAGATGGGAATAAATATTGTGTCCGGGATACACGACGTCAACAAGATTCTGCTGATTTATTAGCCGACGCAACTATCCGTATGATAAAATTAGTAGATTATGTAAATGGAAAATATAATGATAATCCAGCAATTCAACGATTAGTAGCTGGATTTAATCCTAAAAAAATTACCGAAACTTTACCAAATTCGGAATTTGTTGCATATTCGGAAAATAAAAGTAAAATGTCATTTTGTCTTACTGAAGAAAAGAATGGATACAAAATGATTGATATCAATACTTTAATGTTTGTAGCAATTCATGAATTAAGTCATATCGCAACTAAATCAATTGGACATAAACAAGAATTTTGGGATAATTTCAAGTTTTTATTGATTGAATCTGAAATAATTGGTATTTATGCTCCTCAAGATTATAAAAAAGAACCAACTGAATTTTGTAGTATGAAAATTAACGATAATCCTTATTATGACATGTGAAAAGACGATTATACTCTAGATACATGGATTAATGATTTCGTGCTTGAAAGTTTTCTACAAGGTCGCTTTGGTAATAAAGTATGAATAATAATGCCAAAAATGTGCCAACTACTTTATCTAATAACGTGTAGAATATAATCAATGATATGAAAAACAATTTACCTAAAGCCGATTGAGACATGTATAAGAAATCCAATGGAAAAAGTACATAAAACAGCGTAACACAAATTGGTAAAAATTCTGCAATAATAATCAAGTCAATCATAGACCAGTAGCGTAGGATATATATATATCTTGGTAATAATCACTAATTACCAAATTATCAATTATTATTGATTATTATCAATTATTATTGATTATTAATGACTAAAATACAAGGAAGAAACCTAGAATGGAATAAAAAATAACATTTGTTTCATAAACAATTCCAATTACGAGATGGACAACAAAGTTTGGAATAAAGTTCATCTCCATCTACAATATAGTAGAAGTGTTACAAAACAAGCATGTCTTTAGCAATGACCGCGGCTTCATGGTCAAGCGATGACATGAACACAACAAGAAGAAGAAACGTTCCTATTCGTCGTACCATCCGTAATTCTTCTTTAGATAAAAATGATTTTTCACCTTCTAATTTGAACCGTAATGAAAACTTTGCGCAATTTTCCACCGATGATTCTTCATCTTCATCTTCATCTTCATCTTCATCTTCATCTTCATCTTCATCTACTTCTTCCTCTTCTAATCCCTCCAATCCTGTAGTAAAGTCATCATCATCTGTCAATGTACAAGAAATTATTAAAAAAATGGGAATTTTAGAAACAAATGATGGAACTGGTCTTGCCGATTTTCGTCCTCCCCCAATTCCACAATTCACAAAATTACCAGCTGGTCGTGATGATAATAATAATGCAAATGCTGGATACAAACCAGCATCCCCTATACCTGCTGTTTCAAAAATTGCAGCAGCAAATGATTTAGGAATGTATACAAACTTTCGTCAAGTTCATGAACCAAGTGCATTCTTTAAACCAGTTCAACACCCAACTGAAAAAGATAGAGTATTGGAAAAGCTTAATTATTTAGTTCATATGATGGAAGCATATCAATTAGAAAAAACTGATAATGTAATTGAAGAATTGGTATTGTATTCATTCTTGGGAGTTTTTATAATTTTTATTTGTGATGCATTTGTCCGAATTGGTGGAAGAAATAAATAAATAAATAACCAATGCAGCCAAATTCTATAGGATTGGCGATGATTTCAATAATTGATTCGCATGACTTGAATAAAAAAAACACGATAATCCGAGGGCAGTAGTACAAAAACATAATACTGTAACCGTATAACACACACTAGCTGCTATTTTTAAGGGCGATGGTTTATTACCGTTATCGCCATCTCCATAACAATCTCTAATTGAAAACATGCTAGCTGATAGTAATGATAATAATGACATGACAATTATGATTTTATATTGTGATTCTTTATCAGATTGTTGCTGTGAAAGAGGTGATGCGAGAACATATCTCCATGCTCCCATCAAAATTAATGAAAGCATCAGAAATGCCAAGGATAAACATTCCATAATCATGAATAATCTAGTCGGACCAGATTCGGTTACCGATTTGGTACCAGGTTTGGTACTTTTCACTCCAAAATATTTATCAATAAATACATGAAAATGGAATCCAATTGGTATGATTGGTTTGAGTATAAAAATCATAATTAATATGTAGGGATTAGTAAGAGAATATAAAAGACAACATCCAATTATTAAGATTATAAATGTGAATATCAAATATCCCCAACTAAGTGCAATATTTAATAATTTTTGATTTGTAGGTTCTCTACATATTGGTTTCACCCATAATAAACTTTTATCAAATGATGTCAAGTAAGTAGCAATTTTATCAAATGGTTCTTTTAAACGCCCCATAATAGTTGAAGGGGGGGTACTAAGGCCGGATACCGAGTGTTCTGTCCAAAATATGATAACAAGATATATCCAAGCAATCCCGATTCCAATTCCATATTTTATAAAAATCTTATCAAATTCCTTTCCCATTACATTACTTATATTGCCAAATAAAGATGCAATTGGCATAATTAATTAATTACAATTAATAATGATTATAATTGAACGATGAAATGAATGATTTATACAATACAATAGGTTTTTATGTTCTCAATTCTTAATTCTCAATTAGTTTCCATTAGACTAGTACAACGTCATGACAATCTATAATAATTTACTTTACTAGAATTTTATTTGTTTTATTTGTTATTTATTACCTGTTATTTTGTTGATTAATAAATTGTTCAAGTATAGCAACGTCACATGTCATATATGCATGTTGGAATTTCTTCAATGATATGATTTTCGGTTTCTTCATCTGAATTGTTTGATAAAAAATATATGGTCCATACTTGCCTATTCGTATAGACATGTATGAACAAACTATTCTACATATTCCATTTTTTTCTTTTCCAGGTTCATTTGGTGCCGGTGTCGTTAGAAAGGTGACTATATCAGAGAGTGTAATCTCATCAGGTGGAATTTGAATGTTTTTAATACTAGTTTTATTTTGTCCATCTTCTCCCCATTCAATGTATAAACCAAATTTCCCTTTTTTCAAATATAATGGATGACCTTCATAGTCTCCTAAAGAGTAATTAGATAATGCCAATAACTCTTCCAATTTATATCCACCTTGTCCTAATTTTATCAAATCTAAATGAATATTTGAATCAATCGTTTTTAGTTTTGTTTTAAATTTCTTCACAGAGGAGGATGCTGTACCTTCCGCACGACGAATATCCCCACAAATATCATCCTCATCATCATCCTCATTCTCGTGAATAATCAACGTTTGTTTAATTATCGGCCCATTTTTAAGAAAAATGACTTCATGGGTTTCATCCAATGGAAATTTTTGTTCACCATCCTGTTTTAGAAATTCCATACTTTTATTGATAGATTCTTGACATCTATTACAAACAATTATCCAATCTTCAGAACCATTTGCAATTAAATCTAAATGGGTTTCCATTTCCGCAGTAAATGAATATGAAAACAATGTATTGAAATATTTGATTAAAAAATCAATTGTACGTTCACCAAGTTTTGTAATTACAAGTTTGTTTTTTTCATTGCCGAATATTTTATCCACTTGTTTTTCTTCAATAGAACCTTCTTCTAATAGTTTCAAATCAAAACATTGAACTAATTTCCCTTCAATATTGTTTTTTTTTGTCGTGTATCCACGTTGTTGAATGATGTCTATAATTGAAGAAAATGTAGATGGACGACCAATACTATTTTGTTGTAGTGTTTTAACTAAACCGGCTTCAGAATAATGTAGGCAAAGACCATTGACATTTGGAAAAATACTGGCTTCTATTAAATTATATTTGACAACTTTTCCTTTCACGGCTAAAATATTAAGCGAATTCCACGTTTTTTGTAATAATGCAATTTTTGCGGAAGTAGTCTGAACTATTTTCCATCCGATAATTTTAGGATATTCAATTGAATAGATATATTCCATACTTTGAGGTGCTGAAATTGAGATTTCCAATACATTGTATACAGCAGTATTCATACATGCTTCAATTGAATGCTGATAAATAAGTTTATATAAAGCTTTTTCTTTGGAACTAAATTTAGTAGAAGAAAGTTCAAGTGTATTCAATGATGTTGGACGAATAGCTTCATGTGGAAGAAAAGATTTCAATGAGGAATCGGACATGGGAACATCTGGATTGGAAATACATTGATTATAACGTTGTTTTATGTAACAATTTACTTGTTCATGAAATATGGATGAAAAAATGCAACTATCTGTGCGTGCATATGTTATATGACCATTTTGATATAATAATTGACAAATATCCATTGTATCTTTTGGTGAAATATTTAAATGATTAGATGCTGCTTGTATAAGTGAACATGTATTAAATGGTAAAGGAGGAGAATAACTACAGATACTTTGTTTTACTTTAGTTATAGAATGTGAAAAATTAGATGATTCCTTCAAAAAACTTCGTACATTATCAATGTTCATATTGTCCATATTTTTATCACCAATGATTAGTTCAAATGGAAATTTTTGTGTAAAGAAATTACCAAAGATACGATATTTTTGAACATTAGTAGATATTTCTTCTGCACATTTTTTCCTGAAAATTTCATCATCATGAATAAGACGTAAAGCAGGGGTCTGACAACGTCCAGCAGAAAGCGTGATATTTTTCGTTGTACCAAAATCAGTATTTGTACCACCACCTACATATTTCCATAATAATGGTGAAATTTTATAACCAACCATTAAATCTAATATTGTTCTAGTTTGTTGTGCAAGGACTAAATTCATATTTATAATTTGAGGATTATTGATTGCATTCAATATAGCAAAAGATGTAATTTCACTAAAAACAATTCTGCGAGTCGTATTCAAATCTAATCCAGATGCACGGCAAATATGATAAGCAATTGCTTCGCCTTCTCTATCAGCATCAGTTGCAATTATAACATTTCTAGCAATTCCTATTTGGATTTTTAATTCATCAACGATTTTACCCTTGCCTGCTATAATACTATATTTAGGTTCAAAATTCTTACCATATCCTGAAAGTTGATAAAAATGTCCTTGTGTAGCAATTACTTTATAGATTATACCACCAGCGGTACAACCATCGTTTGATAAAATATTATGAATTATTGGACATTTAGATGGTGATTCTACAATGACCAATGTATGGTCACATGTATACATCGGCTTTTGTTTCTTCAATGCTTTTCCATATACTAGTATTTCAGTGTTATTAGTTGCAGTAGCAGTACTCATAATTAATAATTGAGAATTTATATTATAATATTATTTTGGTTTTATCTCTTGTTACAATCAATGGTATTATATTTGTTATTGTCTGTAACAACATTAACAAATATAAAAAGCATATGTGAGTATGAGTGAGTCAACTTTATTCCAAATGTACATTTTTATATTCCTTCCAAGTTATATTTTTTGCTGGGATCTCAATATTTTCCGAACCTGGAACTAATCCTTGACCTGCACCTGCACCTGAACCTGCACCTGAACCTGCACCTGAACCTGATGATGATGATGATGATGGTGTAGCATTTCGTAATGCACTATCAATAAATAATTGTTTTAGTAGTTTTCCAATCATTAAAGATGCTTCATGAAAATCACATTTGTTATCTTCTATTTGTTTCAATATAAATAGAAATTGACTCATAATTTTCATATCTAATTCCCGTTTACAAGCTCGTCTAAATATATCAGTGTAATTGTTAAAAAGAAATGAACATTGACTTTCGGCAATTTCTGTGATATATTTATATTTAGAATCATTATCATTACTATTAATATCATTATCATTTCCGCCATTTTCCAAAAGAATATGTTGAAGTTTGAGTAAATCACGGGCAATCAAGTCACTGTGTTTAAGATGAAGGATATTGGCAGTTTGGTCTTCAACTCCTTGTTCACGAATCATTCTTTTTAGATTCAATCGTTCACATTCTGTAATCTTCATTGCTGATTGTAATTGTAATCCTGATTCTATATCCCGTACATCTTCAGTTTTATCCATCTCAATTTATTTATTATATATTATAATACAAATAAACAGAATTTATATCGTTTTATGATGAAATGTTTGGATAAATTTATTGATTTATGGATTCATGAACGGCAACTCAATCACATAAGAACACCTCACTTTATTATTGTCGCATAATAAAGTTTAATGTCTCTTGCAAATTTATAGAGATATGAAAAAAGAATGGATTATTTGTATTGCCATAGTATCCACATTGATATTTGTGTCATTTTTAAGTTCAACACATACGGTTCCATATTTACCTAATCGGAGATTTCAATCTCAACCTGCTTTGTATGAAGGATTGACTACACAAACAAAAGATTCTAATGATGCAATGGATGAAGATGTACCCGCAGCAAAGACCAAATCCATCAAACCCCTTACCATTGCCCATGATAAACTTAAAAACAAAAAACCCAAAACTAAAGCAAAAGCAAAACCAGATGAAACAGAATTTGAAGATACTGAAACATTTCAAAATAGATTAGAGGGACAATCGTATGGTGGAAGTTCTGAACCTCGTAATATGTGGTACATGTCTGATGTAAAATCTAGTCTTGAATGTGGTACAAAAAGTGCTGCACTATCAAATTCACGAGGATATTTGTGTCTTTCTCAAGACCAAATCCGGTATTTACAAACACGTGGTGGCAATGCTACCACACGAAGTGATTTTTAAGTGATTAAATAGGATAAAGCTTATAGCCGATTAACTACATCTACGTCTAGTATTTTATCAATAAATCTAATAAATCAATAACTCGGACACATGGTTCTTAAGAAAATCCAGAAAAAGCAAAAATTCCAAGGAAAATCAAGTTCTAAAAATATAAAACCTGATTCTCATTCTGGTGATTCTGATTCTGATTCTGGGTCTGATTATGAAACTGAAAACGATGAAGATTCGCAGTCTGAATCCGAGTCTGAATCTCCCTCCGAAGCTGAATCTGATTTGGAACTAGAATCTGAATCTGAATCTGAATCTGAATTGAAAGCATCAAAATCCAAATCTCATGGAAAAACCAAATCTAAAGGAAATGGGAAATCAAACGAAAAATCCAAGTCTCATGGAAAATCCAAAACAAGAGAGTCTCATCCATCGTCGTGTCGTAACCATTCATCCAGTGGGTCAAAAGGTGATCCAAAAGAGACACAAAAACCAAAATCAAGGAAAACAACCAAATCTACTAAAAATGAGCCAAAACCAGAATCAGAATCACAATCAGATTCAAGTTCAGATTCAAGTTCAGATTCTAGTTCTAGTTCTAGTTCTAGTTCTAGTTCTAGTTCTAGTTCTAGTTCCGATACCGAAACAGATTCTAGTTCCGATACCGAATCAGTTATTGGACCTCGTCAAGACGCCGCATCCCAAATTCTTATTTTATTAGGCGGAGGAAAAGAAGAGGATGAAGATGATGAGGAGGATGATGATGAAGAAGGTGAAGAATTTCTACGGCGAAGGAAACATGAAGATTATGGTTCGGAAGATGAACGCAATTTTATGAAGGAAGATTATGAAAAATTGGAATCCACCAATCACAAGGATAATCGTAAGAATAAAAAGCATATGAAGCATATGAAGAATGAGAATAATGGGGCGAATGAAAAGAGGAAACATAATCAACAACGTCAAAAAAATGATGATGCTGATGGATATAATAATAATATTAATGGTGATCGCGTCACATTGGATGAACCCGATGTCCAATGTGAATACAAGGAACTTGTAGATTTACAAAAACAATTAATGTCTAAATTTGCAAAATCACCAAAAAACAAAGTTTTAGAAAATGCAATTAAAGATTGTCGTAAATCTATTAAAAAATTAATCAAGGGCGCACGTAATCAGAATACAAAAGATTATATGAAATTATTACGGGGTGGCCATAAACAAGAATCCAAATCTACTGAAGTTGATTTTTTCCGTCGTAAATTATCAAATAAAGAACAAATAAAAATCATGAAAGAATTGAAAGAAGTCAATAGTCATGTATTTGTTGATAAACCATATCGTTTGGCTCTATTGGAATCAAAAATACCAATAAAATCCAAAGCCATGGCATTACAACGACTTAATATGTTATCAAAAATGGACCCAAGTGATAGTGAATATTTCAAAATTAAAAATTGGTTAGATTCATTTATGCGTATTCCATTTGGAGTATATAATGAATTGTCAGTATCTATTACTGATGGAGTAGATGCTTGTCATGATTTTATAAACAATGCTAAAACAGTATTAGATGATAGTGTATATGGATTAGAGGATGCAAAAGTACAAATCTTACAAATGGTGGGACAATGGATGGCAAATCCAAGTGCGGTAGGAAGTGCAATTGCAGTAAAAGGTCCACCAGGAACAGGCAAGACTTCACTTGCAAAAGAAGGAATAAGTAAAATATTTGGTCGTGAATTTTCATTTGTACCATTGGGTGGCGCAAGTGATAATAGTTATTTAATTGGTCATTCCTATACATATGAAGGAAGCATGTATGGACGTATTGTTCAAATATTGATGGAAAGTAAATCCATGAATCCAATAATTTATTTTGATGAATTAGACAAGGTCAGTGGTACACCACATGGTGAAGAAATTATTAATGTATTGGTTCATTTAACAGATAGTACCCAAAATTCTCAATTTCATGACCGTTATTTTTCTGATATTTCATTTGATTTGAGTAAATGTTTATTTATTTTTAGTTATAATGATGAATCTAAAGTAAGTCCAATTTTACGTGATAGAATGTATACTATTCAAACTCAAGGATATGATGCAAAAGAAAAATTGGTTATTGCAAAAAACTATCTTTTACCTCGTATTCGTGAACAAGTAAATTTTTCTGAAAATGATGTTATTATTTCAGATGATGTTGTTCAACATATTGTTAGTAAACATGAACTAACCAAGAATGAAGAGGGTGTTCGTAATCTGAAGCGTTGTCTAGAAATTATTTATACTAAACTTAATTTATATCGGTTAGTAAGACCAGGTTCTACCTTGTTCAAATCACAAGCAACATTGAAAGTGACTTTTCCACATACGGTAACACGAAGTGATGTAGATATGCTAGTGAAAAGTACTGATAATTCATCACGAGGATTACTTGCAATGTATGTGTAAAGTTGCGCGCCGAATACATACACCACGAAAAAACCAACAATAAAAGAGTATTTTTTTAGTCATAATTGGAAATAATGTTTCATTGAATATTGATCATCAAGTAATATTATTCATTACCTAAATATAATGAATAATGTTTGAAATTGGAAGCGGTGGATAAAGAAACCACTGTGATTGGTACGTAAGACCCGAATAAGTAATTTGGCTAATTATTGCATAATATGGAAATGTACTAGACATTGTGTATTAATGGATTAGTATTTTTTAATAATATACATATCGCTACATGATTTTTTAATTGGTGTTCATGTTATTCATATGTGTTTTCTTTTTGTATTTTTTCGCTTTTTAGTGCGATTACCACCACCTGGGGACTTACCTGGGGACTTGGTAAAGAGATAATCGCCAATGTGGTTGACCATATCAGATGGGAGACTATGGATACGCGATCTCGTTTTTTTGTTCTTATCTATGCGCTCCAAGGTTCGTCGCGACAAAGCGTTTTTGAAGGTTTCGTTAAATCGGGTTTTATGTCTTACCGATTGAGGGGGTTTATGGTTGAACATCCAATATACAGTTTTATCATTATTTAATACAGCACGTACTTGTTGTGTATTATCATAAAAAAAATCTTTCGTCCTTCCTTCTTCTTTTCTCCAGGTTTCACTTACATAATCTGATTTGGGTTCGTTTATTCGCCAGATCGTATTTTCCAACGTAGGTACATTTTGCTCACCAACAAAAAGATGAATGATGTTTGTGTATTCTTCATCTTTTATTACAATTCCAATTGAAGTAATCAATGAAGGATCATCTACCATGTTATGATCAGGTGGATCGTGAATACCATCTATGTACGACGTAACCTGAATTCTTATATAATTAGTTCCAATTTTTTTCAATATCTGCGTGTGAAAAATTGTTTCATCTCCTCTAAGCCTTATGGCTTTCATGGCATCTATTAATATACTAGGTTCTACAAAAGCATCCATTCGGGCATCACCCCCATTCACGTCGTCATCAAGTATGCCATGAATCTCAATAATTTCCGTTAACTCGGGTGAAAATCTGACATCCATACATTCAGGTATTGATGGAGTAATCGTTATACTTAGTGGTTTCAACAAATTTAAGCGATATTCTCCCTCCCACCAAGTGTGGTTATAATTAGCTTGCTGTAGAATTGTGTCTGTGTTTCTTGTCGCAACACCCATGACTCGGCTGTGGTTGAGAAATTCCTCCTCTACGGCGTATATGGGATTTTGCATCACCTACTATATTTGTTTGTTATATAATAAACAAATATACTAAAATATAAAAATCGTAAGAATAAAAAAATACAAAGTTGTAAAAAATAATGATGATGATGATAATACTGATAATAACAAAAAAAATACAATGATTATAATCAAGATTAAATTACATTTCTGTTTTGGGTAAAATTTCAGCATTATAATAACAGGACAAACTGTTCAGTCTAACTAATTAGCAAATTAACAAATTAACAATGGACGCTCTATTAATTGATATTGTACCATGGCCATGCCCAATAACCACCTTCTAGACGAGAACCATTAGTACATTCTATGGCAAATGAAAGATGCAATTGACCCCGAGTCTCCCATATCCAAACAGTATATTTGGATATATGTGATAGACGGAAAACATTTAATCTGTCTTCTATGGTGGTCATCATCCATGAATTTGGAAGATGAGTTTCAACCAATTGTATACAATCGTATATTTCAATATGTCTTTGTTTATGCATTCCAATAATAAAACGATGTCTTTCTTGAGTAAATACTCTCCATAAATTCATTTTATGCGCAGCAAAACAAATCTCTGGGATAACGTTGTTGGAGAAAATTGATTTGTAAAGCTCAATATCAAATGAAATTGGTGAATATGTACAATGACTGTTTCCCCCCATACGAAAAGTTGACGGAGTTGTTGTCGTTGTATTTTGAGTTGTTGAATTTTCATAGTCATTGTAATAACCAAGTTCCGATGGCAATTGAAGTGATAAAACCATAGCACTCATTTTAGTTGACGATATTGATTGATTGTGTCAGATTGATTGAACGATTGATTAGATTGAGTGTGCCGGATTGATTTTGATTCTGGTTTTGATTTTATTATGATGGTTTTGAATAATAAAATCCGTTTCAATTTTTTTTTCAATCTATATTGAGTTTTGATAAATATTATTCATTTTGATATTTTGGCGCACTACATTGAATTTTTTATTGGAATATATGCAATCTTTCTAGTAGGTCCATTGACTGCATCTGTAAAGAATTTATAAGTAATGTATCCATATCCATTATTACCAAATGATGTTCCATATGAATTTTGAAAAACAAATACACCAGTAGAACCATCCGCCTTTGTTGCGCCTGGTAAATTATCAATATAACCAATAAGAATAGCAACTTGTCCTGAACCATCCATTGTTATTGTATCATTGGCACACCATAATCCACTTGGATCAATATTGGAATTTGAAACATCAACTGAACTCTGATTAAAAATCGTGGTATTATTAAATAAACCAAAAATAGATGCAGACATGTTATAAAACGCTGTTTGGAAATAATTACTTGTTTGGAAACTCCAATATAAAGGACCATAAGTATTTAATGCTATTTTGGTGTGAACCAAAGAAATACCAATATTTGGATTCCCAGCATAAATATATTTTGGAGATGTTGTGGTGGTAGGTTGAATCGTATATTGCGGAAATGGATATATTAAATTATCAATTTGAGAAAAAGTAGGTACAGAAAAATCCGTTACAGGACTTATAATATTCATTAAATTAGGTCCATAATTTGTAAATATTGTATTACCACTACCATCAATGCTAATATCGGGACGATTAAATGAAAGATCAAAATGTGCAAGGGTTGCACATCCTGATTGTTGTATACTAAATATATACGTATCAATATCCCATGCAGGTCCATTTACATTTATTTCTGGAGTAGTGACATCAATGATTGATGAATTGGAATTATTTAATAGATATGTATACAATGGATTCAAAATATTTGATGAGATGTCATAATACATGTTCATATTCATATTCTTTATATTTGGAATTGGATCCGTATTCATTTTTTTCAGTACAAACGATGCACTATTATCATTTAATACAATATCAGAATTATTAATTCCAAACTTTTGCAACATTGAATAATAACTACCAATACCGTAAACAACTGTATACGATTGTGAATCGCCAGCACGACCTTGATCAATAACTGGTGGTAAAAATGCCAAATATGGATTGACATAAACAATTGGTAGTAGTACTGGTGGTATAATCACGGGTCCAGTAGGTCCAGTAGGTCCAGTAGGTCCAGTAGGTCCAGTAGGTCCAGTAGGTCCAGTAGGTCCAGTAGGTCCAGTAGGTCCAGTAGGTCCAGTAGGTCCAGTAGGTACAATTGGACCAACAACAATTGGACCTACTGGTACATCAGCAGCAACAGTATATAGACTATCATAAATAGTACCAGTTGAATAAGAATCATTTGTACTTGGTTGATAATTATAAAGAGGTACTGACGGGTCACAATACAACATTACAGCTGGACCAGGAACCCCCGATGATGAAGATGGTAATGGTGGATAAATGGTTGTATCAATTTGTAAACATTTTGCTGCTACTTGTGCGGTTACATTGCGATTGCATGCACTAGCATATAATTGTTTTTGAGTAGCAGAATTAGTTTGATTACTTTGAATATTTGGACTATATTTCAGAATTTCTACTTTACGTCGCAAATCTAATTGAAATTGAGTATATTGTGGATATGGCGATAATGGGGTATATCTTGGAGGGGGTATATTGTTCAACATTGATAAAGACCGTACATTGCATAATGTTATTAGAGAAAGGTCAGATAGAGCAGTTGGATTAGAATTTCCGAATTTTGAATACATGAACACAAACCCAACAATTAATCGTATACTAAGCTAAGCTATCAAAATAAATTGAAGGAGAAATTTCCAAAAATATTATTCTTTGTTTTCAATAATAAATAAATTGAAGAAGAAATTTCCAAAAATATTATTCTTTGTTTTCAATAATAAATAAATAAATAAATAAATAAATAAATAAATAAATAAATAAATAAATAAATAAATAAATAAATAAATAAATAAATAAATAAATAAATAAATAAATAAATAAATAAATAAATAAATAAATAAATACAATATTTCAATAATTGAATAAGATAATAAAAAAAATGAAAAAAATAATTCTACAAGAATAAAAATTGAATTAAATCTTTTAGTTTAGAATATGGTCATTATTCATTCTTCATTATTGGTAATTTGCTAATCATAAATCAATCACTCATAAATCAATCGGGCTACATCACACCTTTAATAAAGTACTTAAATATAATCGGATATTATATCACCACCGACGAATCACCCCGGGATGCTATCTACAATGAAAAAGCATCCAGCCAAGATTATTGGTGTCCAATTTTCAATGTTGAGTCCAGAAGAAATCCGTAAAACATCCGTAGTTGAAGTAACTAGTCATGATACATTTGTCAATAATAAACCATGTGTTGGTGGATTATTTGACCCTCGTATGGGAACAATTGAAAGAGATTTCATTTGTCCGACTGATATGTTGACATATATGGATACTCCAGGATATTTTGGCCATTTGGAACTTGCACGTCCAGTATTTTATACTCAACATATGAAAGAAATACAAAAAATCTTGCGATGTGTATGTTTCAAATGTAGTAAATTATTGATTGATAAAGAAGATCATAGTCATGTACTTAATTGGTTAGCAGAAGACAGATGGAAATATGTATATAATTTAGCTTACAAAGTCAAACGTTGTTCTGACCAAAATCGTGATGGATGTGGATGTAAAAAATTTGACAAGATAAAAACGGATAATATGAATGTATTATTTGCAGTATGGGAATTAAAGAAAAGTGCAGCAGCTTCAGCTGCAGCATTAGCTGCTGGAAATACGACTGCAAATGGACCAATACAAATGAGATTAACACCTGAAATTGTTTTGAAAATATTCAAACGTATCAGTGATGATGATATTCATTTCATGGGATTCCATCCAGTATTTGCACGTCCACAAAATATGATTTGTGAAGTATTAGCTGTTCCTCCACCTGCAGTACGTCCATCTGTCAAACATGATGCAAATCAACGTTCAGAAGATGATTTGACTCAAATTTATAGTTTTATTATTAAAACGAATAATAAATTGAAAGAACAAATTCGTAATAATGCTGCAGCACATGTTATTGATAGTTATACTTCATTCTTGCAACATTATATTGCAAGTATAGCAAGTAATAAAGTAAAAGGTGCAACTGGTCCAATTACTCAACGAACCGGACGTCCATTGCAATGTATTTCAAGTCGGTTAAATAGTAAAAGTGGTCGTGTTCGTGGAAATTTAATGGGAAAACGTGTTGATTATAGCGCTCGTTCTGTCATTACTGCTGATCCAAATATAAGTATCCGTGAACTTGGTGTTCCAATGAAAATTGCAAAGAATTTGACAAAACCAGTCAAAGTAAATGACCGTAATCGTGATTTTCTTTTGAAACTTGTCCAAAATGGTCCTGATATTTATCCTGGTGCAAAAAGTTTGGATAAAATCAATGGAAATAATATTTCATTACGATTTGTGGATAGATTATCTATAACATTACAAAATGGTGATATTGTGAACCGACATCTTATGGATGGTGATTGTGTATTATTTAATAGACAACCTTCATTACATCGTATGAGTATGTTGGGACATATTGTCAAAGTAATGAAACAAGGTGATACTTTTCGTTTGAATTTAGCTGTTACTCGGTCATATAATGCGGATTTTGATGGAGATGAAATGAATATGCATATGCCACAAAATGCAGCAGCAGAAGTTGAATTACAACATTTAGCTGCTGTATCTGAACAAATTGTTAGTCCTTCAACAAATGCACCAATTACTGGAATTTTCCAAGATTCCCTTTTGGGGGCATACAGAATGACACGTCTTGGTGTATCATTTACTCAACGCGAAGCAATGAATATGTTGATGAAATGTGCCAATGTAGATGCAGAAAAATTACACAGTTTGGATAAAAAAGTGACAAGTTTTGATTTATTATCTCAAATTGTACCACCACTTACTATCAAGTATAAAACCAAATTATGGGATGATGGTAATAATGAAGACCCTAAAACATCAAATAACATTTTGGAAATACGTAATGGTAAATGGATTCGTGGACAAATTGATAAAGGTGTATTTGGTTCAGGTACAAAAGGAATAGTTCATCGTGTTCATAATGATTTTGGAAATATGGCATGTTCAAATTTCATTGATGATTTACAGAATATTGTTACACATTACATGACAACAAGTTCATATAGTGTAGGTATTGGAGATTTGATTGCTGATGCTGCAACTCACGGATTAATCAAAGGAACAATTGCTGGACAGAAAAATGAAGTTCAACAATTATTGGATCGTGTACATTTGGGAATTTTTGAAAATAATACAGCAACTTCTAATAATACTGAATTAGAAAATCAAGTCAATAAAATATTAAACAAGGCCGCAGAAGAAGCAGGTAAAATTGGACGTAAAAATTTAGATCCAGAAAATCGGTTTGTTACCATAGTTAAATGTGGTTCAAAAGGTTCACCATTAAATATTGCCCAAATGATTTCATGTTTGGGACAACAAAATGTAGATGGAAAAAGAATTCAATATGGATTTGATAGTCGTACTTTGCCACATTTTCATAAATTTGATGATTCACCAGAAGCACGTGGATTTGTAGATAATTCATATATTCAAGGATTAACACCGACACAATTATTCTTTCATGCCATGGGTGGAAGAATTGGTCTTATTGATACCGCAGTAAAATCTGTTACATGGGAAACACCCATTGTAATTTTAGATCATGGTAAACCAATTTATATTGAAATTGGTAGATGGATAGATGGACAATTAGATACTTTACCAATGGATGTTGAACATTATAAAGACCGAAATCTTGAACTTCTTCATACTAATTCTGTATTTATTCCAACAACCGATGATGATGGTATCGTCAGTTGGGGTGAAATTACTGCAATTACACGACACGACCCAGGTGAACATTTATATGAAATCAAAACGGCAGGTGGTAGAAATGTTACAGTGACTGAAAGTAAATCATTAATTGTTTGGAATCCTGAGAAACAACAGTTTTTGGAAAAGTTGACACCTGACATCCAAATTGGTGATAATTTACCAGTTACACTTTCTTTACCACCACCACCAATTATAAAACGTTTTGCGGTGAATGAACTTGGAGAAGAAATCTTTCAATTGGATACTAAAATGGGTATCTTTATTGGTCTCTATATTGCGGCAGGAAAAAGTCATGGCTATAAAGTAAGTATTTCACATAATAATAGCGAAATTCTAGCATTTGTACGTGAATGGTTTACATTACATGAAATACATCAAACAGAAAAGAAAAATAGTAGTAATAATCAGACTATCATCACGTGTGAATCTGTTAAACTCGCACATTTCCTAACATCATGGGTTCCATCGGATGCATTTATTGGAAGTGATGAATTTATTATTGGAATCTTGAATGGTTATTTCTCTGCAGATGGTATTGTATCACGAATCAAATCTATTAAATCAGGTATTGCAGCTAATCGTACCGAGATTGATGGTATTGCATTACTTTGTTCAAGATTGGGTATTTTCGCGGAAATAGTTTCAATTTCAACTGAAGCTAATATATTGTCTATTAATAGTCAATGGGTAAAAATCTTTGGTGAAAAAATTAATTTGTTGGATACAAAAAAAGATGCCATGATTAAAACAATGACAAGGTCTGATGAACTAGAATCGGGCGACAAATCGGGCAATAAATATAGTACACATAATGATGTTGTATTAGATCCTATTATTGAAATCAATATTATTGGAGTTGAAAAACATCCCAAAATGTATGATTTGACAATTCCATCAACACTCAATTTTGGTCTTGCCAATGGATTACAAGTACGTGATACATCATCCACGGGATATATTCAACGCAAACTTGTCAAAGGTCTAGAAGATTTAAAGGTTGAATATGACATGACTGTTCGTAATAATCGTGGTAAAATCGTTCAATTTCATTATGGTGAAGATAATATTGATAGTACACGTATAGAAAATCAACAATTGGGATTAGTAAAGATGAGTTTGGAAGATATTTATCTACATTATGATGTTTTAAATCAAGACCATGTTTCAACATTGTATACTACAGATACTGCAAAACGATTCCGTTCACAAAAAGAAGCAACGAAAGATAAATGTGCATTATATGTTGAAAGAATGATTCAATATAGAAATCGTGTTGTACGTAACGTATTTGGAGGAAAAGATGAAGACCAAATTAAATCACCAGTAGCATTTCAATATGTCATTGCAAATTTACAAGGTCAATTAAAACTAAATGCAAATACAATGTTGGATATTACACCATTGGAAGCATTTCAATTAATTGAAGATAATTATGCAAAATTACGCAAATTAGGATATGCTGAACCTACATTATTATTTGAAGTCATGTATTATTTTGCACTATCACCTCGTGAAATAGTTATTGTTAAACGTTTTCATAAAACCGCATTGATACTATTACTAGAACATATTAATTTGGCATATAAACGTGCATTAGTTCAACCAGGAGAAATGGTTGGTGTGGTTGCTGGTCAGAGTACGGGCGAACCAATTACGCAACTTACCCTCAATAGCCTTATACATGCAGCGGAAATTGTTGTACGCGATTCTAAAATGAAAGTCGTCAAGCAAACCATCGGCGATTTCACCGAAAAACAGATACAATTATCTAAGAAGATAGATTATATGAAGGATAAGGATACGACATATGCAGAATTGTCAGAATTTTACGAAGTTCCATGCGCAACTGAATCAGGAGAAACTGTATGGAGACGTATTGAAGCAGTAACACAACATCCTGTTATAAATGAAGATGGTACCAATACTATGTTAAAGGTTACAACAAAAGGAAATCGTGAGGTTACTGCTACCAAGGCAAAATCATTCTTGCAATTAATTGATGGAAAGATTCAAGCAGTTGAAGGCAAAGAATTAAAAGTTGGAGATTATTTACCATGTTCAAGAAAACCATTAGAATACACAGAAACATTTACATATAATACACGTGAGCTTCTTCCACCAAACAAATATTTGTACGGCACAGAATTAGAAAAAGCAAAGAATTTACGAGGAGAACATCACTGGTGGAAAAATCATGCAAATAAATCATTTATTCTGCCTCATAGTTCAAGTCAAAGTTTATCCGGATTGTTTAATGAAACCCCCCAAAAGGGAAAAACTCCAAATAAAGCACAGTACATATTGCCTGGAAATGTGTATATGAAAAGTATGGGATGTTGCAGATATAATATACCAGAAACTATTGAATTAAATTACGAATTTGGATATTTATTGGGGGCTTATGCAGCGGAGGGTTCATTAAACGACCATACTATAGGGATTTGCAACAATGATGATGAATATTTGAAACCAATTGAAGAATTGTGCAATAAATGGAATATTCCTAATAGTAAACAGGTAAGATTAAATCGTGGTGGCGAAGGATGGACAAGTCAAGAACTTAAGATAGACAATACTATATTACGAAACATAGTACTCCATTTCTGCGGAAGATTGAGCGATAAAAAGAAAATATCATCCAAGATTGTATTTTCAAACAGAGAATGTATTTTGGGATTCTTGGACGCTTATATAGGCGGAGATGGTTCAGTTGCAATGCATAAAAATGAAAACGGCACAGAGCGAATAAGTGCTATTCATTGTTGGTCTTGTTCTAGAGATTTATTAACAGATGTAATGGTGATGTTAAAGAATCTTGGAGTATCAAGTTCAATTTATAAAATTCCAGTGAGAAAAGAAAACGGTCGTGAAATTCAGAATAAGAAGACAGCTTACAGTTTAGATGTTAAAAATGGTCAATCCAAGAAATTAGCGGCGTTACTTAATATCCGAATCAAAGAAAAACAAGATAGACTACAACAATTATTAGGACAAGAGTATTTCAAATATGAGTATTGTCTTGCGGATATGACAATTCCAAATATAGTCAATGGTGAATTGATTATGGAGGAACGTAATGGTAGGATGATGGACTTGGAATTTGACCAAATAGTTTCAATAGAAGAGGTCGCAAATCCATCAAAATATGCATATGACCTGACAGTTGAAGATACCCGAAACTTTGACTCCTATTGTGGTACCTGTTTTCACGATACATTTCACTCAGCGGGGAACGCCAGTAAGAGTAACGTAACAAGAGGTGTTCCAAGAATAGATGAAATAATTCGTATAACAGATACTCCGGCATCCAGGTCATTAACCATATACCTCAAACCGGAAGAAGAACAGAATATGGAAAAGGCAACACAATATACGCACATGTTGGAATATACAAGATTGTCGGATGTAGTAAAAAGTGTTCAGATATGTTTTGACCCGACAGATAGTGCATCAGAAACTCAACCTGACCATGCTTGGTTGCAACAGTATTACGAGTTTGACAAATTGGTGACAGATTGTGCTACCAAAGGAGGAGAGGGCGTAGTAAATGAAGAAGATGGAAAAACGCCGCCCCCTGCAGTAAAACCAAAATCAAAATGGGTATTACGATTGGAAATGGATGCAGAGAGTATGCTGGATAAGAATATTGAAATGGATGATGTACATTTTGCGATAACAAATTACAACCGGGATTTAGCATGTGCATTTACAGATTATAATTCAGATAGTTTAATTTTCCGAATTCGGATGGATGCTGAATTCTTTAATAGTAAGAAAAAAGGTTCAGGTAGTAAAAATGATACATCAAATAGTCTAGACCAAACTGACCAAATATATTTATTGACGGCATTTCAAGAAACCTTGTTGAATTCGGTAGTATTACGTGGTGTTTCGGGAATTTCGGCAGTAACGGTGAGAAAGGTTCAAGATACATCGGTATATGAAGATGGTAAATATGTTCGTCGTGATAAATGGGTATTGGATACTACAGGTACGAATTTGATGCATGTATTGGCATTGGAATATATTGATTACAAGAAAACAATCAGTAATGATATTCGTGAAGTTTGGCGTGTGTTGGGAGTAGAAGCGTGTCGTAATTTGATTTATACTGAAATACAGGATGTAATGGAATTTTCAGGTGCATATGTGAATTCGCATCATGTACATTTATTGGCAGATAGAATGACAGCGACAAAGAATTTAATGCCGATTTATCGTACAGATATAATGACGGATAATATTGGTCCAATAGCAAAAGCAACATTTGAAATGCATACTGAAGTAATGTTGAATGCAGCAAGACATGGTAGTTTTGACCATATGCGTGGTGTTTCAGCCAATGTAATGATGGGTCAAAATGGATATTATGGTACAAGTGCATTTCAATTGGTATTGGATATGAATGCAATTAGTAAATTACAAGCTTCTGAAGAAGATAATATCAAAGAAAAACGTGCGGCTGCTGCTGCCGCGGTCGCCGCTGCTGCAGATGTAGATAATTTCCATAGTGTTGATGGAAATAACAATGTAGTATTGAATGGTATGGCAAATAATATTGAACATTTAACTCCATTGAAATTAGGATGTGCTGCTGCTGAATTAAATACATATATTGATGGTGATGTTGGCATCTAACAAGAGTACAAGACAAAACAAACCAAACAATTGGTGGATATTTGATTTAATTAATTGGTTTAGAGTAGAAAGTAGAAATATAGAGGGGTATTGTATGTCAAAGTTGAAAGAAAAATCTAAACCAAAACCAAGACCCAAATCCAAAGGTAATAATAATAATAAAGAAGAAGATGTGGGTATTTTGGAATTATTGCATGGAAATATTCAATATATTAATGATAGCAAATTTTTTGCTGGTATCGTAATCATATCTTTAAATATTGCGTCAAAATTTGTCAATATTCGGTTAAGTAAAACTTCGGAAACATATTTGAAATATACTTTTAGCTGGCAAATTCTCATTTTTGCAATGGCTTGGATGGCAACACGTGATATTTATACAGCACTCATATTAACCATATTTTTTATTATATTAACACAATTTTTATTTAATGAAACTAGTCGGTTTTGTATATATAGTGATAATTTTAAAGAATATTATTCAAATGCAGCAGCAGCAGCATCATCATCATCATCATCGGGTCCTGGTGCCGGCGCGGGTCCTGGAAATACCACTGAAAGTTTGACTATAATTAATAATGCTATTGATGCTTTGGAAAAAATGAAATCTAGTATAGATTCTACATCAACATCATCGGCATCAAGTTCAGGTTCAGCTGCAGCATCATCCATTATTCAACAGATGGAGCGATGAAATTAATTAGTAATTAATAATTAATAATTAATAATTTATTACTAATTAATTCTTCATATATAGTAATGGCAGTATCAATAACAAAAGGGACAGATGAATCTGATAAGAAGAATAACGATGATGATGAGGATGAGGATGATGATGAGGATGATGATGAACTTGATTATGATGAGATTGAGATAATAATCAGTACAAATATTCCAGGGGCGAATGATGAAGAAACAATTGAAATTATATTAACGGGTCTATCATTGGGTAGAACAGAAAAAAAAAAACCATTCTTTTCACCATCTATAGCCTATGATGCCGCCGATAAACGATTTTTTAATAGTTTAAATGATAAAAAATCTGTATTTTTTAATGAAAGATTATTTGCCAAATTTTTAAAAGAATGTAAATTAGGACAAAAAAAAGCCAAGAATGAACAACCGATTGAGTTAGAGACGGAAGCACTAGAAACTGATACAGCTTCATCAAAGGAGGGAAAGGATGAAAAAAAAGAAGCGAAGGATGATGATGACAATGACATTTTGGGTCCTACTGGAATAGCACAAAGAAATGTCAATTTTATGATGATGATTTTATTTGAAAAGACACATAGAATTAGTAGTACATATGCCAAGGAAGATACACAATTATTGGATAGAATGATAGATATTGCAGGAAATCCATCAAGAGCATTGGGTGTATTATTAAAGAAAAGAAATTATGCGGCCCTACACCATAACGGAAAACGATATATTATTATGCATTCTGTATGGTTAAACGAGTTTATGACTCACCCCGGTTACAAATTATTTTCTAGACGATTAAAACGATTTAATAATTGGACAAACAAAAACGAAAAACATGAGATTGCTAGTCTAAAGAAAAAATACGAATCGTCGGCTGGTACTCTAGTAAATGGATATTACAATGTTGATATTGTAAATGTAATTTTTAGAGAAATTACAGAAAGTACTACTTCATTGGAAAAAGTAACTAGCAATATTTTAAATCATAGGCAATTGATAGAAAAGGGCGGTGGCACGGTATCCATTGATTACCGTTCCGAAGCAAAGAATACATTTGACCAATTATCTAAACGTGGTAGAAAAAGAGGTGCCGCTGCCGATATAGACGAAGATGATGGTTATTTTGACCAACTCTGGCCCAAACCAAAAGATGGAGATGGAGAAAAACTGGAAGAGTCGTTTAACACTGTACATACTAAAATTAAACGCGGTACCGATGTAAAAAATGGAGCTGATCTTTCATTAAGAACAATGATGCAAGACAAACGATTGGCATTGGAAAAGTTTATTAAATATGTTTATAATCATATAAATGATATAAATAGTTTGAAAGATTATCGTGAAGCAAAAAAACGTATAGAAGGTGATGGTACTGATAATGAATTTAATAATAAATTGAGAGATTTATTAAACGATGAATTAAAAGATGAATTAAAAGATGAATTAAAAGATGAATTGGGGTCATCGGCAAAAGATACCCATGCCCTCAAAAGTAGTAGCAGTAGTGAGCATGGTAGTCGTAGTAAATTAAATACATTTCTTAGCCAAAAAGGTAATGAAATTTATACTGGTGTAGAAAAAATTAATGGAATATATAGAATTTATTTGGAAGTTGATGTTTCTGGTGATCCAAATTATCCAGGATGTGGACCAAGTAATTATGATTTGGGCCATAAATTGAGTCAATTAATGACTGGAAATAAAAGCCGTAGTTATTATGATGGTACGATTGAAACAATCACAAATCCAAATGAGAGGATGGAACCAAGGGTACCACGTACTTTACAAAAAAAGGCGGCACGAAGAGATTTTGATGAACAAAGAAGAGATGATTATGATGATGATGATTATGATTATGATGCAAAATATGTACGTGGACGCGGCAGAAGAGGTGATGATGATAGACGAGGAGAACGAAAAAGAGTAGTTATAGATGAGCCGCGGCGACGACATGCCGATGATGGCCGAATGGATGGGGGGGTCGGGGGGAAAGGACATTGTCGTCGTACATGTAGGAAAAAAATCACGACACGCCTACGAAGAAGAATTACTCGGAAAAAAAAAGCCCCGCACAAAAATAAATAAATAAATAAATAAATAAATAAATAAATAAATAAATAAATAAATAAATAAATAAATAAATAAATAAATAAATCTACATATACACCCTTGAACATTTAAATCCGGACAACTTATGAGTGATTTTCTCATTTTATTATAGTAGAATATTACGCATAAAACACCGGACTACAAAACTTCTGTAGTTCAATACTATTTGAGAAATAATCAAAGCCATCATCAAAAGTGGTAACCAAATTTTATATAGCGTCCCATATACACCACGAAAATGCGGTAAAAACAATCGCACGACCTGCTTATTTATGTAGAGGAACTTTTCAAGCCATTTTCAAGAGTGGCTATAATCAAAATTTACACGGGGATGAAAAGACCCGACCTTGAAAAACTAAATTTGAAACAACATAAAGTTGTCCGGATTTAAATGTTCAAGGGTGTAAAGATAAACGAATAGAAAGTCAATAAAAGAAGAGACGGATATGGACGAATCATTTGACAACAAACTTGAACATTATATCAAGGTGTGTGACACTTATGCAAAAACAAAAGCTTTATTAAACTATGCCCAATATAAAAGTGAATGTGGGAAATGTTTGGAAATTTATTACATGATGTGTTTAAAAGATGCATATGATGAAAGTTCTGGTGGTGTAGTACCTGTTAATAGAGTAAAAAAATGCGACTTGCTAGTAAATAGATACGCAACCGTACTGAATTCTGATAAAAATGACGGAAAACTTTGAAATATTACTATATTATACTATGAATTGAATTTCACACATGATAATAAAAAAATCTGTAAATAAATGAATATCAAAAATAAATAAATAAATGAATAAATATGAATATAAAAAAAATTGATTTATTTTATTCTAAATCCAACACTTTATCATAATTTATATCAAACCCAAAGTAACAATTCACTAACAATTAGAAAATCATATAATTTGGCCACGATGATGACCAATGCTACTAATCAGAATCAGAATGATGTTACTAACGAAATTTGTCCAATTTGTCTAGCGGACATTGATTCAATTAAAAACATAGCAATACCACATTGTGGACATGCAATGTGTTTTGAATGTTGTGTAAGTCTTTTGGGGACGGGAGGACCAAGTTGTTCATTATGTCGGGCAAAATTATATACTTCTCCCTATGCAAAATCTCCAATTCAAGTATATGACGTGGCGGAGGATGATGATAATTATATACTTTACGACGATTTACCCGACTTGATACCACCAATACGGGAAGACGACGACAATTTCCCTCTTTTATTGCATTATAGAAATCTTCCTCCAGATGTCGTTAGAAATGTACCATTTGGCCAACTTCTCAATTATCCAAGGATTGGAAATGGAAATGGGAACGGGGTCGGGGAAAATGGAGTCGGGAGAAATGTAAATGGACGTGGAAATGGACATCAAGTTCCACGAGTATCAAATATTGAACGAATTGGTCAATATTTGAATATATTCTTTAATATTTTATGTGTACAGTTCATGTTAAATGTAATTTACGACGCATTTCGCGTGTGTATTGTATTATATGTATATCATGGTATTATGCGTAATATGGTAATAAGTAAGTAAGTTAGTACATAAATGAATAATTAATAATAATCATAGTTTATTTACTTACTTTGTTGGTAATTAATTAGAGTGAATCAAAGTGAATTAAAGGGAAAGAGATTGTTCATTTTTCAAAGAAATACTATTCTCTGTTTTGGTTTTGCGTTTACGAACAGCTTTTGGCATATTTGTTGTTGCATGGAGTTCATGTAATGATGCACTACTTACCATGGAATCATCATCATGTTCATTAACATTATTAGTTATATTTTTTACATTGGGTCGTAATGTTGACAATATATCATCAATTGGTACAAGTCCCTTTGGTAAAATTGAGGAAGTCATTTGTGATACTGGTGAAACTGGTGATACTGGTCCATTCATTTCACGTCGCATATTTGAGAATTGCGATTGTGGTTGTTGCTGTTGTTGTTGTTGTTGTTGTTGTTGTTGTTGTTGCTGCTGCTGCTGCTGCTGCTGCTGCGATTGTTGTTGTAATGGTGGGTTTTCACGTTCATATTGACTTTGTCCATTTAAACTAATTCCTTGTTCTTGAAACATTGCACCGCGCGCGGCATTGATATCTGGACGGCTATTTGTATTTGTATTTGTATAATTCATTGCTCCTGGACGTGTAGGTATTGGTGTACGACCATTTTGTGTATCCATAGGTGCAGGAGGCCCTCCGCCACGAGGATTCATTTGTTGATTTATATTGTTATTGTTATAAGCCCCTGGACCTGGACCTGGACCTGGACCACCACCATTTTGCCCACCATTTTGCCCACCACCACCCATCATTGCCCCCAACATTGGATTCGTTTTTCCTAGCGTCTCCATTGTCGCGCTTTGTACAGCACGCATTAAATCTGGATTTTGGCCTATAATATCTTTTAAATGTGGCATGGAAGAATTACTTACCATTTGATTCATAAAATTAACAGTAGCAGCAGTTGTACCTAATTTTAAAATAAGATTTAATTCAGGTGAAATTTTACCGCCCTTGTATTTTTCATACAATTCACCAAATATATCATCATATGAATCTAAATCATCATTAATTTGTTCACCCCATCCATCTAAATTTAAATCAAATGGATTAAATTTTGCATTCGCCCATTCTACTGTATTTACAGATGCCATAAACCACCATTGTTGCATTTTGACACTAGATTTGCGTCGTTTTTCTTCCACTACTGATTCATATTCATCTTCAATATCTTCATATGATGACTCAAGTGATAAATTGATTTCATCTGAACCACCTCCACCTCCACCTCCACCACCATTATTCCATCCTTTTTCTTTACGCCAATCATTCACGCGTCGCAACATCATTTTCTTCTTTTTATTATTTTCTCGGGGAGTAGAATGTGCAATTGGTTGTTGTTGTTGTTGTTGTTGTTGTTGACCATTACCTAAATATGCATCTGTAATTTTAGAAAATCCATCCCATGTGGAATTGCCTTGAATTGATGAATCGGAAGTAGCGGCACCAATATCACTAAAATGTACATTAAATGGTGATGATGATGAATCTGATTCACCAAACATTCCTCCTTTCATAACAACTTTTTCACTTGTTCCATTAATTTGATTTTCTAAATTATCCAAATCTGACAAATCCATTCTTGAATAATTTACTTTTTTTCGGTCATTCATTAATAATTCTATACCAGCAACAGAATCTGAACCAAATGTATCCAATCCATCAAGTTCTAGTTCTTCCATTTGTGTAGTTGTGGTAATAAATACAAACGAGGTTTTGTTTTATGTGCTTAAACGAAAGACACTAAATTAATCCCTGCAAGAAACAATCTGCTAAATCATCTTTTTTAATACCATAAGATTGAAAAAAAAGTAGCCATTTTTTCAATACATTACCATTTTTATTCAAGATTTCTTCGGTATAAACAATTCCACGTCGTTTTCGGTCCTTGTATGTACTACTATCTTTATCTTTTTCAATTAAATGTTCTTTATCTAATTGTTTTAATTTCAATGTAGAAGATAAATATTTAATATCCAAAGTTGATGGATACCGCATTAAAAAATATTGAGTCAACATTCCCTGTAATGCCTTCATACGAGTAGCAATTGGACCAATCTGATTTTCTATTCTCACTTCTGTAATAATTGACATTGATAATTTGCCAAAGATATCATCAAGTTTGAAAATCATTGTTCTACCTAATGTTATTAAATCTATTTCATTTGCATTTTTGGATTCATTTATTTTAATGAAAAATTCATTTCTACATAAAAGTTCACGTTCAATCTCAATCTCAACATCAATTGCTACAGGGTCTTCTTGTCTAATGTCATGTATATTGTGTTTCTTGAGAAATGAATTCCATCCAGATATTCGGTATTTGATACATCTTTTTAATTGAACTTCAGTAAGAATCAAATTATTTTGACAGCAATGTTTTTGACAGAAACCGACTGATTTTTTAATAAAAATGGCGCGTTTTTTACAACGACTACAATTCATTAAAGGTACTGTATTCATCAAATCAATGACATTCCAATCAATGATTTCAAAAGAATCGCGATGATTTACGACATCTGTTGAACCATTTTTCTTGACAATTGGAATTGGCTTTTGTTTTTTTATAATACAATATGCTAAATTTTTGATTCCAATATCAAAACTAGCAATAATTTGTGGAGTATTGGTAACACTTGTACTAGGTTCTATACCAACGAAATTGATATTTCCATCAATATCGTCATTATCATTATCATTATCATTTTCATTTTCATTTTCATCTTCTTTTGCAAATTCCATAATAAACAACATATTGAATACTCCTTATCTCTTTTTTGCATCATTTGCTAAATGATGGTTTTTTAATTGTGGGTGCTACCATTCTACAATTCATTTGTTGTTTTGCAAGAAATCGGTGTTTTAAATCACTATCCTCGTATTCTGGTGGCCGAGATTGGTCATGTATTCCCTTGAACGTGTATGGGTATGTAAACTTATCCTTTTGTTGTGGATTTGTAATTGATGATGATATTGATGATGATAATATTGAGGCTGCATTTGATGCAGTTGATAACATGGGTTGATTAAATGCAACAATTCTATTATTTTCACGAATTAATTGTGCATTTTTGGTCATAAATTCACGATATTGCCAGTTTGTCGTCATTATTTGATACGGTCGCGTATGCTGTCGGTTATATATAGCATACAATATCATATTTTGTTTATTTTTTGGTCTAAAATATGATATTTATTACAAAGTGAATGAATTACTTTTGGGCATTGATTACAAGTTCAATCAAATCTGCCTTTTTTATTTTTGCGATAGCATCAGCATTCATTCCAGTATTGGTTGCAATTTTACGCAGGTCAGAAATATTCATTTTACGGATTTCTTTAGTCATATGTTGTTCAATTTCCATCGTTGTCGTCGCCTGAGAATTTTCTGAAACTTCTGGGATGATTATGGTGGTATCAACTTCTACTACATCATCGTCAATATCTACTACAATATCAACTTCTTCTACAGCATCACCGCAGACAACAAGTTCATGTTCTAGTTCAAGAAGAGGTGTTGGGGTCGGTGTCGGTTCTAACTCGGTGTCGTCGTTGTCATTTAATTGTACCACGCGGATATCATAATTCTCTGAATGAGGCAAAATTCCAACCCCCATTCCCATTCCCATTGCCATCCCAATTCCTAAATCTCCTAATTGTGCAAAATTTATATTAATCATTTTACATCCTCCTCCTGAACCAATTGTTACTTTTTCATCATCATCATCATCATCTTCATCTTCATCTTCATCTTCATCTTCATCTTCATCTTCATCTTCATCTTCATCTTCATCCTCGTCTTCATCTTCATCCTCATCTTCATCGTCATCCTCGTCTGCCTCAACATAAATTTTTTTAATTTCAATCTTGTCTTCACCTTCATCTTCATTTTCATCATCACTCACTACAATGATTGGTTTAGTCATTGTTGGTAATGAATATGGTTTAAATGGAAGAGTATGTAATCCTGGTATCCTTGTATTTGCTTGATACACTTTCAATGATTTGACTTCACTGTCTAAATTAGTGAGTAACTCAAATACACTATCTAATCGGCGTTCTGATGCGTCGGTACGACCGCGAATGTGGTACAATAAAAGACCAACTAATACAAACATTATTGCTAAACTTACAATAAAAACACTTTCCAGTAGATTGAATAGACCCATAATACCATATAACACGACATCATTCATCATGTAATTGACGAACAAACAAACCAAATAACTAACCAAATAAACAAATAATGGATTTTCGCACGACAAAATATCAACTTTTGAGGGTGTTTTTCGCTCATATATTTCCCCATGGCAATGAAGTTGTACTATTCAAAATGGAAACTGAATCATGCATTGAAGAATGGAATGGTATTATTGATGACCGTGATGGAGCTGATTGAGTTTGGTTAAGATTTAAATTAAATGAAGCATCTGATGGATGATTTGATGGATTTGATGAATTTGATGAACTGAATGAATTGAATGAGGGGTCTGATTGACGATTTGACGGTGCAGATACATTTGCTTGATTTGTGGGATTTGTGGGATTTGTGGGATTTGTGGGATTTGTGGGATTTGTCGGATTTGTGGGATTTTGACGGAAAGATAGATTTGGGGGAGCCGAGAGTGCCGACGGGACTGATTGTGCGACACCAGGCGCAGAACTTGATGTTATAGTGGTATTGGTATCAATCCATGTATCTATAATATGTTGAAGAACGAAAAAGATTGCAATACATATGATACAAAATGAAATGAATTCTTTCATAAATTTAGGAACATTCATTTTATTTACAGGTTCAAATACATTTGTAAAAAATGAATTGTCACCAACAAACCGATGAATAAATAGAAACCAAACTCCTGGTAAAAGAATATCACCGACAAGTGACCTTACCAAATCCCAGCTTGCATATGCAACGACTACTCCAACTGTGGTACCTATTATACTATTACTTATAATAAATTGTTTTAATGCTGCTATATTGAGAATATTACGAGGGTCAATATAATGGACAAGAGTCTCCAACATTTCAATAATTAATGTATTTGATTGTATTATAATAGGTTTCCATTTTTTCCATTTTGTTTCAGGTTCAATATAAGACAGTTGGAAAATATTATCCTACAATTTCCTTGGGAAAATTCATATCACGTAATACTTTTTCAGCACCTCCACGAACTTTGGATATTCCTTGTTTCATTTTATAGGTATATTTCATATTTTGATTCTTACAATTAGTCTTGTCGTCTACTACTAAAACATCCATTTTTTTGAATTGTATTTTGCGTCCGTTCTGTCCATTTGAACCCGATTGCAATTTTTGTTCCCGTTTAATATTCTTACATATTTTGGTAAAATGTGTAGTCAACATGAAATCTACATTCTTTTGTTTATTTACAAAAGAAACAAAACTTTGAGCGGCATTGACAGATTCTTCAGGATTTGTACCAGAAAATAATTCATCAAAAATACAGAAATGCCGAGATGTTCCACCTTTCATGACGACAGCATTCAAGATTTCTTTACATCGTTTTGCTTCGGCTTGAAATAAACTATCTCTTCCCGAAGTATCTGGTATATTCAAATAAGAATGCAAATAATTATATGGACATATTTGACATGAAGAATAAAATCCAAATCCACATTGTTGTGTAAAAATTATATTTAATAAAGTAGATTTCAACATGGTAGTTTTACCAGATGCATTTGGTCCTGTAACAATCATATTTTTCTTTAAATCAACTGTATTCCTGACTAATGATTTTGATTGTTTTGTTTTAAAATTTGGATAATATTCACCTTCCAATACGAGACCACTGTCACTAGCCCCGCCCCCGCCCCCGCCCCCAGCCCCATTAAATGTAGCTGCAGCAATATGACCATCTTGTAGATTTTTAGAAATTCCTTCCAAATTTGATATATATCCTTCAAATCCAAAAGAATATTTCAAACTATTTTCTAATTGAGGATTTTTATAAAGTTGATAAAATAAACTCAACATTGTTCCCATATCACTAAATGGACCATGATTACTAATCGTTAAAAGTTGTTTTGCAAAATTCTCCAAAGTAGTAATGTGAACTTTTGTGGTTATTGTAAATGGTAAATATGTGGTACATCTAGTACAATTGGAATTAATAAAATGGTTCATACCAGCTATACTTTGGTCAATTGTCGTTTGTAAAACTGTTAAATGATGTTTAATTTTTTTCATATTCTGGATATACCGAAAACAACAAACGGTATTTTGATAAGTTTGAAACACATAGAATACAACTGAAATAACTAAATATGCTAAATTAGAATATGACATGCCATGGACTACTGCTGAAACTGTTTTACCTAGAAAAGTATGTTTAGCAATATCTAATAATACTTCTACATATGTTTCCAGACTAATTGGAACACCTGTAATTTGTAAAATAAAAAATGGTACCAACATTGTTACAATAGGCATTATAAGTGATAGAATTGGTGATGCAATATTATAAATAGAAACAAAATTCAAGAATAATTTTGAATCATTAAAATGTTCCAATATTTCCCAATCCATATAACTATAATTTTGTAGAAATGAAACATCATCTTTTGTATCATGCCACATTGATAAAATATCTTGTAATAGTTTTGCATCCCATAGTACACTATTGTTGGGACGAAGATTACCATTTTTTATAATAGATTGAGTCTGTTGAAGAAAATCCACATTTGTAGTGTAATATTCACCCCATTTTGGTAATGATGCTTGTGAAAAGATATGATTTTTATCAGGTTCTAATAATGCATGATATAATGGTTTCATATTTCCATCATTTTCATCATTTCCATTTGCATCTTCATTCGCCCCCTCTCCGTCTCCGCCTCCGCCTCCGTTTACGCCTCTGTTTACGTATCCATTTAGGTCTTGATGTTGTTCATCTTCTTCATCTTTATTGGGAGAAATTGTTAATGATAATAATTCCAAATCAGCCTTTACTGAAGGAGGAATTGGATATTTTTCTACCAAATATTCAATAGGTAATTTAAATTCATCAATTGATATTGTTGATGGAATTAACGGAATTTCTGAACCAATCACATCACCCACATCATTCATATCACTTATCCGAGTTCCATATAACAAGTATAAATCAGTCAAACCTTTCATACTGGTCAAACCTTTCATACTGGTCAAACTTGTCAAATTGTATTCATTAACATCATTCATAGTCTTCTGTATATTTGATTTAGACATATATAAATCTTATTTAGCACGCATTGTTGCTATCCGCTGCATTCCAAAAATGACTCTACTAGAAACACCTAATCTTGAATTAGATTTTAATTTGGCAAATGCAGATATTTTATTCAATATTGATGATGAAGGAGGAGAAAATAACGACCCCGCTAAAATTGCTACATTTTCAGAGAGTTCATCTATAATGTGTATACTATCTCTACTATCTGCAAAACTCTCCATTTGATCAAGAAAATTTGATAGTAAATCGCGCAATTCTTGTGGATCTGTAGCTAAATGCATGAAAAAAAGGGTGTTTGCTCGCCGAATTTCATTTTCTTTATTGTATTGACAAAACAAATCATAATCCTTTTCTGAATCAGCACAACAAATATGATTAAATGATTCAATATATTGTTTATATTTATTTTTCACAGCTTCATCAAATTGACTATGATATCTACTACATAATGCAATAATTAATTTTGCGTAAATTTCTGAATAAAATTTATTTGAGGAAGCAATATCAACAACAGTTTGTGCTGCTTGTTCAATAAATGGTGCTTGTTCTATTAGACTGTCTAAATAATTGAACAACATTTCAGTTTGAGTAGTAGTATTTTTTGTTGATAATTTATTCAAACAAATACGAATATTTTGAATCGTTTTTTCTGGTCCATCTTGGATTTTTTCAGTCTTTTTGAATTCAATTGGTAAAAAATTATGCTGCCCATTATGATGCCCATTATGACCCGGCCCCGCCCCTGGTCCAGGCCCAATTGTTGGTGCGCGTATCGGACGAGGTACAATAAAATCTATATTCATTTCAGTACATATATTTCTAATTGAATCCAATACAGTAGAATTCAATATATATCTATTAGTATTAGTAGCATGTAAATTGGCGTGATGAATAGTTCTCATTACATCAATTGTATACATTGTCATCATCGTAAATTATAAATTATCGCAAGTACGCAATAAAAGCTCAATAGTCAAACAGAGGTGTGCTAATATGTGATAATGTATGCTGATTATACTGATGTGAATATATTGGTTCTATATTTGGTTGATTGTTTGATGATATATTGGATATACAAATATTTCTCTATATTTATTTCTAAATAGTTGTCTATAAATGTTTTTCAACAAATTCATCAAGACACAAGACACGCATTTTCAATATATTCAAATCGCGTATTCTATCTGTATCGGAATATTCAACAGACGCATTATGAATTGTTTGTAATAAATGTCCAATTGATTTTTTGTATACTGAAACTTTAGATTTATCGTTGCGGCATTTGGCTAGTACAGCCCATCCTAAATGTGTAAACGTATGTTCAACCCAATGATGAATAGAATTCATTGTCCCGCTATCATGTGGAACACGAATCTTCATCTTCATCTTCATCTTCATTTTCAAGCTTTTTCTTCTATTTCCATGTTTATCTTTATTATTATTATTTCGGATTGTAGATGATGCGCGCATGAACTTTACTTTATTTACTCTTTTTATGGAGTAAAATGTGTATATAAATAGTAAATACTAAATAATACATACACAAATCAAATCAAATTTTTAATTCTTCATTTCTGTATATGGTAAATTCTAAACTAAATCCTCTTGTAAAATATGAAGAAAGTGAACATGTTAATAAACAAGATATTGGTTATGCTTCTCCAATATATGAACTATTAATGGATGATGGTAATACTATTGCAATAGTATTTGGTATTGCAAATATTTCTCCAAATCTACCAACATATTGGCCAATGTATTTGATTCAGGGTCAGGGTCAGAATTCATTGAGGAAACCTGAGAAACCCGACAATGAACGTGATGAAATTTATGCCCAAATTGGTGTTTGGGAGGCGGCGCCAGGTACAAAAGAAATATTATTGAATAATGTAGTAGATGATAAGAACAATATAGATGTAGATGGTCATTATCGGTTATTTTCATTTGCTACATCTGATTTTCTTGCACTCGCAAATTCAATAAACTATGACAAAGATGATGACAATGATGATGAAGACGGTAAAGATGATGAGGACAATGATAAAGATGGTAATTGGATAAATAAAATATTCAGTTCATCAAAATTTGATATTAAAACTGTTCCAGGAGATGGTAATTGTTTCTTTTATTGTGTAAAAGATGCATTACAAAATAAAAGTAGTGTTGGTTCTCTTCGTGCTATTGTATCACGTGAATTAAAAGATGAACATTATGATAATCTTATGATTGGATTCAAAACACTTTCGGATATTCGTCAGAATTTAGAAAAGGAAGAAACCAAGTTGCAATCAAAAATCCAAAAATTGAAAAAATCTAGAAAAACGGATAATTTTGAAGCAAGGTCTAAATTAACAACAGAACTTGAACATGTAATGGCACGTATAGTAGACAATGATAATGATTTACATGGATACGAATTTGCGGAGAATTTTGATTCAATTGATGATTACCGAGAATATGTCATGACGGCAGATTATTGGGCAGATTCGGTTGCAATAGATATTTTAGAACAAAAATTACAAGTAAAGTTTATTATATTTCAACAACCATCATCATTAGAATTGGATTCTACCACATTGCTGTCTTTACCAGAAACATATGTAAAATCAAATACTTTCAAAGATGGAACGGGAAATGGTAATGATGACAGTGATGGTATTATTACAAATAGTAGTACCATCAGATATATTTTCTTAAATTTTAAAGATGGGAATCATTTTGATTTAATTACGTTTAATGGTATGAAATCATGGCAAGAAAAAGACTTTAATCCAATGTTGAAGAAATTTATCCGTAAACTAAAAACGTAAATGAGTAAAAGAAAGTATTTTGTACATTCTATCAATCAATCAATCTATCAATTGTGTGATGATGCGTTTGAACTTGAACTTGAACTTGAACTTGAATATATACAAGAAGATGATGATGATGAAATCTGCCCGTTCATGAATCCCTTATAAACCCTATCATTTCCTTATAATTTTTCATATATTAAAAAGCATTAGAATACCATTAACATTTGTATTTAATAAGAAATATAAATGTTTATTAAGAAGTTGAGTAACTGTTAAAGCCTTCTCCTTCTTTATCGCTCGTCTTTTCTAAAAGATTATCCAATTTTTCAATTCCAATATTGTATATTTCCAAAACATCCTTGACAACTTGTTCTCTTTCAATATCATCAATTCCAAATTCAACAGAAGTGATTGATGAAGTTCTCTTTCGTCTCAATTTCTCCAAGAAATCATTCAATCCATTTGTTTCTGTACCTCTATCATGCTGTTCTAAATCACCAGTGATTACGATCCGTGAATTATCTCCTAAACGTGTCAATAACATTTTCATTTGTGAAATGGAAGAATTTTGCATTTCATCTGCAATAATCCAACAATTTGTAAAAGTTCTTCCTCGCATAAATGCAAGTGGTGAAATTTCAATTTGTTTTGTATGTTGTAAATGATGAGTAACTTCTTCTGGTGTCATGTATCTATAAAGAATATCATAAATTGGACGAATATAAGGTCCCATTTTTTCATCTAGTGTTCCAGGTAAATATCCCAAATCTTCATCCACTTGAACTGCGGGACGTGTAAATATAATTTTTTCATATTTTCCCAATAGAAATTGTTTAATACCATATTCTGTAGCAAAAAGTGTTTTTCCTGTTCCTGCTGGACCAGTTGCAATAATAATTTTATTTTTTTCTTCATCTAGATGGTTCATGTAAATCAATTGGGCATCATTCTTTGGTCGGGAAAATTTCTTTTCAAATGCTTCCTTTTCACGAAATGATAAATGTTGAAGATTTTCATATATTGACATTGATTTTGTCGTGTTACCACTCCCATTATATGAGTCCCCATCATCATCATCGTGACGATTATTATTATTATTGTTATTATTCTGAGTTTTACCAACCTTTTTTGCCCAACGTTTACTATTATTACTCATTTTCGCGGCGATAATGATCAAGTTTATTGATATGGATGGAGTTGATTTGTTAGTTAGACTATATATATAGATTATTGACCATCCACTGTCCGCTAGTTATTATATGATGATTATTGCTTGATTGACTATGTTCAATGGTATTATTGGACGGGTAAGATTATTATTATTATTATTGACAGTATCTGGAACTTGAATAAATTTGTATGTCATACCATATTCAGTTGCATTTTCCCATACACCAAATAGTTTCAAATGTAATTTTGGTTGACTATTTAAAGTGTCTAAAGAATTACATGAAATCGTTCCTTGATACAAAGTTTCATGTATTTTGTAATTAGGTTTTTTATTATTGGTAGTTACATAAGCACGTAGAATTTTTGTTTCAATATCGCATATATTTCTTACTACTTTGAGATTTTCAGGATGTGTCGTGTCAAATGTAAATCGTGTTTTATGAAAATAACGTTCACGATCATGAATAATAAATGGTACTTCAAAAAATAAACTATTCATCATACAACAATCATCAGAGTACATGAACTTTGTAAAAATACTATTTTTCATTACAATATTCTTGACCGAAAACAGAAAAAACAAGTTTTCAATACAAAATTGAACAAATTGAATAGATACAAACATCATGTTTATTTATTTTTCGTATCGTCTTGTATCTTGTATTGGCTTGGCTTGGCTTGGCTTGCTTGCTTGTTTGTTTGCCTTCTTACTTGACTTGATTTTATTTTATATTAATTAATTATATGCGTTGCGCTATTGGGTTTATGTACTTAAAAGTATTCATGGATTCAATAGAATTATAATTATAATCGGGTTAAAAATGGCGTAAAAACAAGTCTATACTATTCATCATCATCATCATCTATAAGGAAGCCATATAGACCCGACAATATGAAATTTTACGAAACTACATTTGATGAATATTTACAACAAGTAAATAATTGGAATTTGCATCCAGAATTACAACTTTTGAATAATGCATTACCGTCCACAATTGAACATTTTCCAAATTTAATCTTCTATGGGCCATCAGGTGTTGGCAAATATTCACAAATGATTCATTTTATAGCTAAATATAGCCCAAGTCAATTAAAATATGAAACTAAACAACATGCTATTTTTAATAAACAAACATATATTTATCATATTAGTGATATTCATTATGAAATTGATATGGCAATTTTAGGTTGTAATTCTAAATTATTATGGCATGAAATATTTACTCAGATTTATGAAATGGTTCAAGTCAAGAGTCACAAGGTTGGAATCATCGTATGTAAAAATATGCATGCTATTCATAGTGAATTATTGGATATTTTTTATGCATATATGCAAGAACATAATAGTTATTATAAAGCAGGAACAAGTCCAAATGTTTTAATAAAATTCATTTTGATTACGGAAAGTGTAAGTTTTTTGCCAATTAATATCACAAATACTTGTAAATTGATTACATGTCGTAGACCAACTCCACATCAATATCAACAACTTGTTTCACATAAAAGTGCGAAAAACGAGAAAGGAGATGAAGATGATGAAGAAGAAAAAGAAAAAGAAAAAGACGGTACTTGCATAAAAATGGTACCAGACAATATTAAATCATTTTTACACGAACCATTGTTCCGTAAAGATTGTATGGCACCGAATCTACCCAATCCGAATCCGACTGAAAAAGTTTGTACGGAAATTATTCATCAAATTCAAGAATATAAAAGATTAAATATTTCGTCATTTCGCGAAGCAATTTATGATATATTTACATACAATCTCAATGTTTCAAAATGTGTATGGTTTATTATTGAACATCTTGCCATGGTAAGAAGTGACAAAGGAAATCAGGGAGAATGGGAAAACGATGTAGATGTATTATTACTAGATATGGACCGAGACCGCGACCAGGCCATGATAAATATTGTTATCAAAACGTTTTCATTTTTCAAATATTTCAACAATAACTATAGACCAATTTACCATTTAGAAGATTTATTTATATACATGATATTACAATTGTATGGAAATGCCCCCAATGCCCCCAATGCCCCCAATGCCCCCAATGCCCCCAATGCCCCCACCATTCCTGACCAAATTATGTCCTGAGATGAATACAAATAAAGCATGGAAATTACTTGACGTTGATGTTCTTGATTATAAGAGTAGTTCATTACGAAAAAAGTATTTAACAAAATGTCTTCAGGTTCATCCTGACAAAAATAAACATCCAAATGCTGTTTCCCAATTCCAGGAAGTACAATGTGCATATGAATATCTGCTTCTACGACGACAATGTAATGATGATGGAGATGAAGAAGATGATGGAGATGATGAAGATTGTAGAGAATGGGAAGAATGGTGCAGTAATGGGAGACAACCCTACATTTCATCCTATATTTCGTATTTTTGTGATTTATTGAAATTGATTGAAACTCCACGATTAATCATTTCGGCACTATATACCAAAGAGTTTGAATCTGGTTCCATGTCAATATTTCGTCAATTGGATAGAAATCAAATGGTTTCTATACATGAGATTATTGTGAAATATAATGAATTTTTGTGTATTTCTCCAAAAATATTGGAGGAAATGTTGAGTATCATTACAGTAAATAATAACAATTGCAACAATATCATTTTAACTCCATCACTTGAACATTTATTAGATGCCAAAATATATATACTAAAAATCGGTGATAAATCTTATTCTGTTCCTCTTTGGCATCATGAATTAATGTATGAAGATGATATTATCGTAAAATGTATTCCAGAATTACCATATGGAATGGAAATTGATTGTGACAATCATCTTCATATAGAAATTTCAATTAATTTGGAAGATTTATTAGATAGAACTTTGTATACATTCTCAATTGGTGGGAAAACATTCAATTTGCCAATTTGTGAAATGCAATTAAAAAGAGTTCAAATTATGACATTGCGTGAAATTGGTATACCTGTCTCCAAATTTTATAATCTATGTGATGATTCTAAACGGTCTCATATCATTGTCAAGATAACATTGCAAACGCGTTGAAATAAACGATTACTTATACAAAATATTTTGCAAAAAAAAAGAAATATTTTGTATTATTAGAAAATCGGGCCGAATGAAAAAATGTAAATTGTATTGTAAATATGTTTCTTTATTTACTAATGACTTTTTTAAACTAATTAACGAGGGGGTTTTATTATGACAGACGAGATGATGGATACTAAACTAGCAAAACTATTCAAAATAATATTTATTAGACAACAGTTTTAGCTTTTACTACTACAGACTTCTTCTTAGTAACTGTTTTAGGTACAGTTGCAGGTACTACAGGCGTGGGTACTACTACCTCAATTTCAGCTTCAGATTCAGCTTCAGGTTCAAGTTCAGGAGTAGATACAACATCAGGTTCTGCTACAACAATCTCGGCAGCAGGAGCAGCTACTACTACTACTGCTTTAGTTGCGGGTACCGCAGGAAGAGGTTGAGGAGCATCTCCTTCTTCATCACTATCATCAACAATTGTTCCATTAATTTCATCTTTAGTAGCAGCAAATGCTTGTGTAAAAGCACTTCCTCTACTAGAAGGACCAGATACAGTCGCTGCAGACACTTGTTGTGGTCCATCTGAAAAATCACCTTCAATGAAACATTTGCCAGTACCAACCATTTGATAATTTTCAGGTGGTTTTACGACAACTTGTACACATTTCCAAGTAACTCCCCAACCTGCACCAACTAACCAAACTCCACTACATTGTAAGATACATGCGACACGACTACCTTTGACAACAATACTTGCAGGATGGTCACCAGATGTTCCATCCGTAGGAAATATCAATTCTTTATTTTGGTCATAGATATCTAAATCCCACTTACCTGATTTGGCATTCATGTAAACTTTTCCACGCATGGTTGGAGGACGAGAACGATCAGGAGTTTGTGACTCTGGAATCTTGGGATATTTCAAAGTTGTTGTAAAACTATCTTCACATGTCTCGCGTGATTTAGCTTTTCCCCACCATAATTCACTCTGACTTGCTGCCTCATTAAGAATTGTATTTTCAAAAGCCCGCATCTTCTCTAGAAATGCAGCGATTTCTGGAGTTGATTCATTCTCTGCAGGAAATTGAATACTAATTGAATAACGTCCATCACTTGCACCAGTTTTAGGGTCAGTGAAATCGCTAATTCCATAAGTTTTCATTAATGGTGTCGTAATCTTCAAACTAGTATTGAGTTGTGTACTAATAATCATGACATTTTTGCCCTTGCCGCTATCATTTACACGGGGCTTCATGAATTTAAGTTTGGACACTTCCCAGGTATTAGCATTGAGAGCAGGAGAGAATGACATTTGATTGAGATTGATTGATTGATTGGTTGGTTGAGATTGATGTAGAATTGATTGAGCGATTGTTTTGATTGATTGATGGTTTGATTTATGACTTGCTTTGGATGATGGAATATATATGTTCCAAAACTTTAAATCAATTTTTTGTAAAATTATAAAAATGAAATAATAAAAAAGAATTGAATATTATCCAAAAACAAATTCATTAATTTCTTTAAATTCATTTGTTTCTTTATTATTTCAGATATGCTACTCGTAAATGCAAAATTAATTGAAATTCAATAGTATAAAATGAAATAATATAACGAGATAAATCTTATTTGTTATAAGTTATTAATATATCAATCTATCTATCTATCCATCTGATGATGACAACATTACCCGATTTTCGCAATCCATTGACAATAAATGAATTCAAAAAAAATAAAACATTGATTCAATTAAAAGAAATTTGTGTAAACTTGAATATCCATACATCAGGTACAAAAAGTGTATTGGTAGATAGAATAAGTTTAGTTTATTTAAAGAATATTGCCGCGACAATATTACAAAAAGTTTTTAGAGGACAATTAGTAAGACGATGTCAGATGAAATGTAGAGGAAGACATCGTGTAGACAATATTTTTGTTAATGATTGCGATTTCTATACATTGGAACCTATTAATAATATCCCAATAAATGAATTATATTTTTATTCTGAACCTGGAAAATGTACAGATGAAATTTCTATTTTTTCACGTTCATTTCATTATGCCTTTCATATCCCGTCATTGTTTTTTTTATTAGAAAAAACATCAAAATTGTTGGAAATTGCGAATCCATATACCCGTCATATAATGCCTAAAAACATTGCATTGGAAATTGTAGAAATTCTTAATATGAGTAGAGTTTTATTTCCCAATTTAGATATTTCTTTATCAAAATTACAAAAATATTCCAAACCACCAATTGATTTACAGGCACAAACAGAATTATTATTACAAGAAAAACGTAATTTATCACTGAATTCACGAATAGTAGGATTATTTATTGATATTGATATTTTGGGTAATTATACATCATGCACATGGTTTCAAAATCTATCTCAAGGACAAACAATACAATATTGGAGAATATTGTACGAATTTTGGAGATTCAGAGGAAATATACTCCCCGATGTAAAGAAATTAATATGTCCATATTATTGTCCATTTAAAACAATGAATTTACAACATGATTTTGGACGACTTCCACCGAATCATGAAGAAGCACAATTATATTGTTTATATGCCATGGAAAATTTGTTATATATGAGTCCTGAAATTCAATACCGAAAATTAGCAGCGATGTATATTTTGACAGCATTGGTAAGATGTTCACCAGAAACACAACGTGCAATACCATGGCTTTCTTAAAATTTTGTGAATAAATCCATAAACTATTTAGTCAGTCACAGTTGAAGCCGTTTTGTTTCCCCGATATCCCTATTGAAACTTTAGAAGAATGTTATATGCAGTTTTTTTATTCTTTTATTCTTTTCTTCTAGTTTATGCGCGTTAAAGTACTTAAAAAAGAATCGTTTTAGTATTGTATAAAATGGTTGCCAAAAAGACTTTAGTTGAAAACGTTGCCCCTGCATCAAATACAGTTGCAGTCAAGGCCCCCAAGGAAAAATCGTCGTCGTCGTCCAAGAAAACTGCTTCCAAGGAAGAGGCCCCTACTAAAGAAAAGTCAGTCAAGGCTAAAAAGTCTTCTACTGCTACTGCCTCCAAATCAGAGGTTGTTGATACTTCAGTTGTTGATGGTTCATCCGTTGACTCCATTGCTGGCGGTGCGGCCATTGTTGATGGTAGTAGCACTGCAGCAGTTGTAACTGCATCCGAGAGACTTGCTGTATTTGGAACCAAGCTTCAACAATTAAGTAGTGTTTTATCGTCACTACGTACCGAATTCAAGGCAATGGATCGTGCTATTGCCAAGGAAATTCGTGCTGCCCAGAAATCAAGTCGTCGTCGTAATGCCAATGCTGGTAATCGTCAACCAATTGGATTTACCAAGCCAACTTTGATTAGTGATGAACTTGCTGGTTTTCTTGGTCTAGAATTGGGCAAGGCTGCATCAAGAGTTGAAGTTTGCCGTATGTTGTATGCTTATATTAAGGAGAATAAGTTACAGGACCCTAAGAATGGACGTGAAATTATTCCTGATGCTGCTCTTTCTAAACTATTAAAGATTCGTCCTCAAGAGGATTTGTTGAGTTATTTCAATCTCCAGACTTTTCTCAAGGATCATTTCAAGCCTGCCCCTAAACTTGAGATTCCAATTGTTGCATCTATTCCTGTTGCATCCAGTTCATCTTAAATTGTACGAGTGCATGAGTGAACCAATTTAATTAATTACATTATTAGTCGTTAGTCGGTTCATTATTTTCTTTATTAGTCCAATGACATAATAATACTTAATTACTTATAAATTAATTATTATCAGACCGAATGAACATAAATACAAATATCATATATTATACAATCAAGGGTTCATTCATAAAAGAATCAAATAATAATCAGAAAATGTCTAATTTATTATCTGATACATATAAAGAATCTATTCGTTCCGTTTCATATTTGGGCCCAAAAGGATGGACAATTCCAAAATCAGCAATTCGTCCAACTGATTTGGCAGAATTAAAACGAGTATTGGCAATAAAAAAAGCAATTTCTCCTGGCGCACCGCCAGGTGCAGGTGAAGATATATTTGTCAATGTATTTCGTGAAAATGACAAGAAATTATATATTCCACGTTTTTTTGCCGCAAATAAATATGGAGGGAATGCTGCTGTAGATAAAATCGGTCCAGGAAAAACAATAAATGTTGAATTCATAGGAACATTGCGTGAAAATCAAGTAAAAATTGTTGATGCATATTTATCTCATATTGGTGATGGTACAGGTGCAAAAAACGGTTTAATTTCTGCACCTTGTGCGGCAGGCAAGACAGTTTTTGCGATTAATATTGCATGTCAACTTCGTAAGAAATGTTTAATAATTGTACATAAAGAATTTCTTATGAATCAATGGATTTCGCGAATTCATGAATTTACAAAACGAGGACGACTACAAGATGGCCACAATAATGATGATGAGAATGTTGACAATAATAATGTAATTATTGGTAAGATTCAAGGAGATAAATGTGAAATTGAAGGTTCAGATTTTGTCATTGCAATGCTTCAAACACTTTTTACAAGAAATTATCCAGATGGAATTTTCCAAGAATTTGGATTAGTTATAGTGGATGAATGTCACCGAATATGTAGTGATCAATTTTCTAAAGCTCTTTTTAAATTAAATGTTCGTCATACATTGGGTATTTCAGCAACAATAAAACGAAAAGATGGGCTAGAAAGTATATTGGGAATGTTTTTAGGACCATTAATTTATCATGAAGAACGTGATGGAAATGATTCAGTATGTGTACGTGCAATTGAATATCAAAGTAATAATACAAAATTTGAAGAAGTAGAAACAGATGCTCGTGGTCAAGTAAAATATAGTACAATGATTGTCAAATTATGTGGATATGAACCGCGTGGTCAATTTTGTCTTCGTATTCTTGCTGATTTATTAAAAGAAGATGTTACAAAACAAATCATGGTATTGGCACATAATCGTTCATTATTATCATATTTGTATCAACAGATTACTAATGAATGGAAAGGTGGAAAGGAATGTGTACAAGGAGGAGTAAATAGTGCAACGGTTGGATTTTATGTTGGTGGAATGAAACAAAAAGATTTGACAGAAACTGAAGGTAAACAAATTGTTTTGGCAACTTATGCGATGGCAGCAGAGGCATTGGATATTAAAACATTATCTACATTAGTCATGGTAACACCAAAAACTGATATTATACAATCTGTTGGAAGAATATTACGTGCAAAACATAGTAATCCAGTAGTTGTAGATATTGTTGATACACATTATACATTTAAAAACCAATGGTCAGCACGTAAGAAATTCTATAAAGCATGTAATTATAGAATTCGTTATATTAAAAGTTCAATTTATAATGGAATGTCAATAGATTGGAATAAAGATACAACATGGAAAAGTATGAATGAACCCATTGAAACAAGTGAACATTCAAATAGTAATAATGGGGAGGAGGAGGATGGCAATGGTGATGATGATGACGATGACGATGACGATGATTTATCCAAACCTGGTAAACGTGGATGTATGATAGATTTCTAATAGATTTCTGACTAAAGTTCATTTCTGACACGGTCATAATCATAATAACGGCCGAATGGTGGCCGAATAGTATATGTATCCACTACACCAATACCCTTTAGAACAACACCTTCTTTTTTAATGTATTCAACTTCTTCTGGAAATTGAATCGTTTTGGCAATATTGTATACATTTTCGGCCAATTGAATAGTATTTGTCTCCGCTGTTGATTCTAAACGTGATGCTACATTTACTACATTTCCAACAACACAAAATCGTGGATTCTGATTTCCTAAAATACCAACAATAACTGAACCCATATTAATACCAATCCGAATAGATAATGGTTTATTATCTGGTGTTTTGATATGTTTAATTTCACGTAAAAATGAATGAGACAATAAAATCATATCTTCCACAACTTTGTAATTATTCAAAGTATTTAGTAACGTATCACCAACTGCCATATATGCATCACCAATCGTCTCTATTTTTTGTAAACTAGTATAATTTTTAATGATATTATCAAATTTATTGTATACAGCATTTAATAGATTAAAAATGATTTCATCGTCATATTTTTTGGCTAATTCAGTATAAGATACAATATCTGTAAATAAAACACAAATGGATTCAAATGTCTTATTTGGATTCAAATTATCATTTTCAACATACTCTCTATCAAAATCCAGTGGTAAAATTTTCTTCAATAATTCAATTTTTAAGAAATCTTTATTCTTCGGTAATTTCAATAATAATTCGCGTTTAGATTGGAATACAACATTGTTGCATTGATTAGTCAATATTTGATTATTTATTTTGAATTTTTGAATTTGTTGTAAAATGTACCCGTTCATGAATCCCTTATAAACCCTATCATTTCCTTATAATTTTTCATATAAGGTAGATAATTCCCGCAGGAAAAATTAAGAATGAGTCGCATTCTTAACGGGCCTACTTAGATTTTTTACCGCCC
>TBL_comb47_HYPODRAFT_10000208_pt1 | contig 75325 bp, 67 predicted proteins | sample TroBogypolimnion_40_FD_10682 | JGI IMG/M metagenome (IMG submission 10682) | reverse complement strand
TCTTTAGCAAAGAGGGGTTAGGGGAGATTTGATCTATTAAAAAAATTATTATTAAATATCAATAATCTATGGCTTAATAAAATCCCCCTCGATCCCCCTTTTACAAAGGGGGAAGCTAAAGTCATAATACTTTCACAGTCTCGGTAAGCGAGTAAAGCGTTTCCGGCATCTACATGACTCCTGTGCCGGAAACGCCACCACGCGCTACGCTAGCATGGTCTTATTTCGGCCTACAATAAGTTCAACTATTACTTAACTTAGGATAGTAACGTGATAAGGCGGTACTAAACCCATCAACGAATCATAAAGAGTAGTCAAAATAATCACCATCCAAACCGCTTCTGAACCAATTGTCAACGGTTCCAGAACTCAGTGGAAATGCGCTGTGGATTTGATAGCGATTGCCCTGAGAGAGTTGCGCTTCGTAACCTAGTTGTGTAAATAATGCCTTAAGCTGTGGTGATGCCACTTCCAAATTTGCCCAAGAAATACCTTGATTTCGCCACTGCTCAATTAAAAGTGCCAGCAATGTTCGCAAGCAGGTTTGATCGCGTTGAGGATAAAAGACATCTCTTAACACTACCATGCTAACCGAGTCGGAAAAATGTTGAACATGCCAAATAGCATAGCCGCGCAGTGTAGAAAAACTATCATACAAAGCACTTAAATGAAGCTGACAAGTAGGTGCGTCGAACAATCGCCAGTTTAGATAAGCGCTACTACGTTCAAGACAAGAATGATAGCCGTGTTTTTCCCGTTCCCATAGTTGATCAAATTGTTCGTCGCAATAGAAACATTCCTTAAGATAAAAACTGGGTTGTGCCCGAAGTTTAGTATCTCTAACTTGTAATGATAAATCTAATAGTCTCCCTAGCCATGAGCCTAATAGTTTCCCAAAGCGTTTGATTAACGAGCCTTGAAAGCTTACCCGTAAACTGAAAAAATCATTACTTATGCCACCGACTTCAATATAGCCGAGTTTCTTATAAGCTTTCTGGGTAATAATTCCAGCCGTAGTGCTGCCGGTGATTGCCGCAAACTGGCTACTATGCTGGATTAATAAACTAGCTAGACCTAGTCCTCGGTACTGTTTGTCAACACTCGTGTTGGCGCAAAAGGCAATCATGGTCGATTGACCATTGAGCCACCATGGTTGAGCAAAGATTGCTCGAAAGGCAACTAAGCGACCATTATGCTTAATGCCTACGCCAATTCCTGGTAAGTTTTTTTGCCAAGGGTTGTTAATAATGCGTTGTGTAAACCACTGCTCTATATGCGTAGGTTGATCTTTAAAGTCTTCGAAATTATTCACAGCAAGCTGAATGCACTCGGGAATATGTTCCTCAGATAAAATTACGTAGCTGAATGATTGTATAGATTTAGTAGGTTTAATAGGGTATTTCGATAATTCTTTCATTTCAATTAACCTATTAATGAAGTCGTTTTATAGAGGTAAAAGTTGAGGGCGTCGGTGAATAATTCAAACTAAGGTAAGGTCCAGTAATTTATAAGATGTGCTAAACGCTAGTGGTGCAGATTGCAACGATCTGCTCATTTAGGGTGGGCAGGAGTTCTATCGTTTGCCCATCTTTTGTCGATATAAAAGGTGGGTAGAAAAGTGCCCGCTCTATCTGCTGGCTATCTAGTTTTAATTATGAGTGTACTATATCAGCGAAATAGATGTTTACTTAACAATTAATTTTGATATGCATATTCTTTTTGGTGATAAGGTTAAGCTTTTTCAGGTCTGACAAGCGCAAATCATTTGGCTATTTTAGGGTAATGTCGCTACTAACAAGGCCGCTTTTTTTATTAGGCAAAGTTAAAATAATTGAGGACTTACCAAGACATGCGCATTTGCGTGGAGCAAGTGCTACCAATTCCTTATTAATTACAAGTGTAATTTAAGGGGTAAATAGTGCCTCTAATCGAGGGTTTGATAATTATTTAATTACCTATAATCTATATCAAAATATTTATGGCCTGTTTATGGCGATTTTTGTAACGTCAGTCATAGGTCACTAAGATTTATATTATAAAATTCATTGATCTTTTTTAAGGAAGCTTTTTTTCTCTATATCACAGCGCTATAAATTAAATTAATTTAGCGCTAATGCATTGACATTAAAGTCAAAAATCTAACATCTAACATCTAACACATTGACTATTGATGTATTGATAATCCTATTAAACGCCTAGTTTGATTAGTATTTCTCTGAGTTACACCTATCACTCGTTAAGCAAGCATTGGGTTATGAATGCTATTTAACAGTTTTTATAATTTAAGGCTCTCGTTTTGCAAAAAATATTTAATCTAAAAGTCACTCAAAAATCCTTATTTATTACGTTAAGCCTGTTATTTATTTTAGTTTTAAGTGCTTTTTTAGTTTCAGAATCAAATATCCAAAATAGAATTATAAAAGATGGCTTTGATCATCAATTAAGCTTTTTCCAGCAAATCAATAATATCCGTAAATTAACGAACGAGAGTTTCCGGGATCTATTGCTTTCTAATGCAGAATATAGTAATGACTTAAATCGTAGTGCGGATACTCAAGTTAATAATCATACGATTCGTATAGAACGTATTAAACAAACTATTAGCGAATTAAACTTATTAATTAATTCCTATGTTGCTAATGACAAAGAGTCTTTTGATCAAAATGCTACTAGCGACTTTTTGCAGGCAAAAGAACGATTATTCGAGCAAGGTATATTCCCTGTCTTAGTTTTGTTAGAAAACAATCAGCCTGAAAAAGTAGCCATTCATTTAGCTAAAATCTCAGAGCCTTTGTTCTTAGATATTCTGAAATTAGAAGATAACTTAATAGAAAAACAACAACCTGAATATAATAAGCTTTTAGATACTAGCTTTAATGACATAAATACAACAGATAAGCTAATCGCCTTTTGCTTAGGTATTTCATGCCTACTTCTTTTGCTTTTAAATAGCACTATCAGACGGTTTTTTAAGCAATTTGAAGCAGTATCTTTACGCTTAAAACACATATCTAAAGGCTCATTCGATTTCAATATTGCTTTTGATGAAGGTGATAAGGAATTAGCTATTCTCTCAAGTACACAGCATGAGCTCTTTAAAGTAATCTCCTCTTTGCAATTACAAATCGAAGTATTAACTCAGGCTAGCTACGAGGGTGATCTTACACGACGCCTTGTTACTGAAGCTTTTGAAGGTGATTGGCTGAAACTGGTCGTTGGATTAAATACTATTCTTGATCAATCACTTGAGCCCATCACTATACAGAAAAATGCAATTCAAAAAATAGCGGAAGGTAACCTAAATGCTCATATCTCCGATGAATTTAAGGGGGAGCATAAAGATATTAGAGATGCCATTAATAAAATTTCAGAAACTTCTAATCTAGCTATCATTGAAATTGAATCGCTCATTAAATCGATACAAGAAGGTGATCTTAAATGCCGCATAAATCATAATCGTTTTAATGGTGATTGGCATATTATTTTAGAAAGCTCTAACTTGATTTTAGACGCAGTCTTGGAGCCTATTTCTGTCAAGACAGCGACCCTGCAAATGATGGCGGATGGAAAACTAACGGCACAAATTAGGGATGAGTTTAAGGGAGAGCATAACACCATTAAAAATTCGATTAACCGCATTGCCGGTATCGCTGAATCAGCACTAAAAGAGTTTGATGATCTAATTGTTGCCTTTGAAATGGGTGATTTTGAAAAACGTGCCAATGCTGATCAATATTTAGGTGATTGGAATAAAATCATGGAAGGTGTTAATCGCATATTAATAAGTGTGGATAAGACAACTAAGGAAATTAAATCGCAAAATTGGATAAAAACTGGATTGACTGAACTGGCTGATCACATTCAAGCTGATCAGCAACTAACTGATCTAGTGCATCAAATATTAAATTATTTAGCACGTTATATTGATGCTCAATTGGGTGCGATTTACGTCTGGGATAATAATGAACACTCCTTATCTTTAGCGGGTAGTTATGCTTATGAACTCCGTAAAAATGTTTCTAATCGATTTTTATTAGGTGAAGGTTTAGTTGGACAAGCTGGTCTAGAAAAAAGACTGATTTCAGTAAATGACTTGCCTGAAGATTATGTGAAGATAAGTTCAGGTTTAGGTGCTATGCAGCCAAAAAACTGTCTGGTTATGCCTTTAATCTACGATGATCAATTAAAAGGTGTTATTGAGCTTGCCAGTTTAAATGAGTTTGATGCTATTGCACTTGAATTTATAAAAACGGCTGCTAAAAATATTGCTATAGCCTTACATACTACAGAAAATAAAAGTCGAACTTTAACGCTGTTGCAGCAAACACAAGAACAATCAATGCAATTGCAACTTCAACAAGAAGAGTTGCAACAATCTAATGAAGAATTAGAAGAGCAAGCGCAGTCTCTGAAGTTTAATGAAGAAAAAATGAGTACTCAACAAGAGGAACTAAGACTAAGTAACCAAGAGCTAGAAGTTCGTGCCCAGAGATTGGAGCAGCAACGTAATGAAATTACTGATAAAAATGCTGACTTAGAACGCGCACAAATTAACTTGCAGAATCAAGCCGATGAGCTTGCAATAGCGTCTAAATATAAGACTGAATTTCTGGCTAATATGAGCCATGAGTTACGAACTCCGTTAAATTCTATGCTGCTTTTATCACGATCATTAGCTGATAATCGTGATAATAACCTTAGCGAAAAACAAATATTAGCTGCTAAAACCATGCATCAGAGTGGTGAAGATTTGCTTAATATTATTAATGACATACTTGATTTATCAAAAATCGAGTCTGGTCATGAAGAGGTCATTTTTTCTGAAATCATTTTAGCCGATCTTGCACATTCACTTAATTCATTATTTAACCATGTTGCAAAAGACAAAGGCATTGCTTTTAATGTGCTTGTTGACGATCAGTTGCCTAAGGCTATTTATAGCGATAGACAACGTCTAGGGCAAATTATCCGGAATTTGTTATCAAATGCATTTAAATTTACTTCACAAGGCAATATTAATCTAAAAATATCGCCACCCGATAAGACCGAACAATTCAACAGCAAAACATTGCAGGACTTAGCAAATCCTTTGACGGATATTATTTCTTTTTCAGTGGCAGACACAGGTGTTGGTATTGCTGAAGATAAGCTACAACATATCTGGGGTGCTTTTCAACAAGCTAATGGCTCAATAAGTAGAGAATATGGTGGTACTGGTTTAGGGCTGACTATTTCACGCGAATTAGCAAAATTACTGAATGGCGAAATTCATTTGTCTTCAGAACTGAATAAAGGATCTACTTTTACACTTTATTTACCTGTTGTTTCTGCTCAGCAAAAATCAGATGAAGCGGCCCAGAGTGACAAAAGCAATTTAAGTTATTTACGAGAATTAAATAACGAGATTGTTAAAGATACGCCATCATTATTGAAGCGTATCGCAGATGATAGAGATAATCTTGCCGAGGATGAAGGTGCAATATTAATCGTTGAAGATGATCCGATATTTGCTCAGATATTGGCTGATTTGTGTCGAGAACAAAATTTTAAATATTTAGCTAGTCCAACTGCCGAAGAAGCCCTAGAACTATTAAATACTTACAATATTATCGGTGTCAAATTAGATATGCAATTGCCTGTGCGTGATGGTTGGTCAGTGTTAACACGGATTAAAGAACGATTAGAAACCCAACATATTCCAGTTTATGTCATATCGGCGGATGAGCGAAACAAACGAGCCTTGTATTATGGAGCTGTAAACTTTTTACAAAAACCAGTGGCGATTGAAGAACTAAGAAGTGCCTATGAAAGTGTCAATGATATTCTTGAAAAGCCAATCAAAAATATACTGTTGGTGGAAGATGATGATGTTTTACGCCAAGCAGTGTATGAATTACTTGATGCGGGCGATGTATCTATTCAAGCAGTATCAAATGGTCGTTCTGCATTAGAGCTTATTTTAAAAGGTAATCTGAATTTAATTGTTCTGGACTTAGGTCTACCTGATATGTCGGGCTTTGACTTATTGAATAGAATATTTGAGCATGAACATCTAAATATACCTCCTGTTATTATCTTTACGGGTAGGGACTTAACACGTGAAGAATACGAGGTTTTGCAAAAATATTCTGCACGAGTTGTTATAAAAGGTGTGCGCTCAAATGAACGTTTAGTTGAAGAGGCTGCCTTGTTCTTGCATCGCCGTGTTGCTGATTTGCCAGATCATACTCGTAAAATGTTAGCGTCTGTACGTGATTCTGAAGCCGTATTTTCTAACAAACATATTTTATTAGTTGATGATGATATTCGTAATATTTTCTCACTTTCCGGCATCTTGGAAGATCGTGGTATCAGCGTTATGATTGCTAAGAATGGGCAAGAGGCTTTAAATAAACTCAGTAAAAACGCTCATATTGATATGGTACTCACTGACATTATGATGCCTGTCATGGATGGTTACGAGTTGATCAATAAAATTCGAGAACAAAATCGCTATACCAATTTGCCTATACTTGCTTTAACTGCTAAAGCGATGAAAGAAGATAGAGAGCGTTGTTTGGAAATAGGTGCATCAGATTACATTTCAAAACCGATAGATGTTGATCGTTTGTTCTCACTGTTACGGATTTGGTTGTATCGATAATTTAGAGGATAGGGGAGAACAAAGTGACTCTATGTGAATTAGAGTGGGTAATCCTAGTGACCTCTTATGCAATGGATACAATATTTTATTGTAGTGACGACAGGTCATGGCCGGCTTATCAAGGTTTGCATTAATTGCGTAGATCGGGTTAGCGATAGCGTAACACAACATTCTATAGGCTATTTTATCGGTTTACGCTATTGAAACTGTGAAAGTATTATGAATTTAGCTTCCCCTTTGTAAAAGGGGGATCGAGGGGGGATTTTATTAAGTCATATATTATTGATATTTAATCAATAATTTTTTAATAGATCAAATCTCCCCTAACCCCTCTTTGCTAAAGAGGGGAATAAAAAGAATACTTTCACAGTCTCTATTGCTAACCCGATCTACATATAACATCAGAATTATTAATATATGCATCGATATTACAACCTTTAAAAGCCAATGAAAGACGTTGAAGATTTTGAAGTATTACAGCTATTATCGGCCATTGAATATCGCTGGGGTTATGATTTTACAGACTATGCCCGTTCGTCTATTAAACGGCGAATACGTAATACTATGATTCGACATGGTATTAAATACATTAGCGAACTCACGCCTAAAGTACTACATGATCAGTCATTTTTTCAGGATATGGTCAAAGATTTCTCTATTACGGTCACTGAAATGTTTCGTAATCCATTAGTTTGGAAAGCTTTGCAGACTGAGGTTTTTCCAGTTTTACGTACTTGGCCTTATTTTAAGATTTGGCACGCAGCTTGTGCTACCGGAGAAGAGGTTTATTCGATGGCCATACTTCTAGATGAAGCTGGTTTATTGGATCGCGCAACAATTTATGCTACTGACTTCAATGATATTGCTTTGCAAAAAGCAAAAGACGGTGTTTATCCAAAGAAAGTGATGCAAAAAGCTAAAGACCATTATCAAGCCGCTGGCGGCGCGGCTTGTTTAAGTGAATATTACTACGAAGATGGTGAAGTGGTCAGAATGAAAAAGAAATTGCGCGATCACATCGTTTGGGCTAATCACAATCTTACGGTTGATAGAGTCTTTGGCGAAATGAATCTGATTCTCTGTCGCAATGTACTCATTTATTTTACTCAGCCCTTGCAAAATAGGGTTTTAGAAATGTTTTCTGCCAGCCTGACACAAAATGGATTTTTGTGTTTAGGTGATAAAGAAACCTTGGATTTTACTAGCGTTAGTTCTTTTTATCAGCCCGTCGTTTCAGAAAAAAGAATTTACCGTTACATTAATTTTGATAGCCTACAATTAATAACCCCTTATGAATAATCCTATAAAAATACTGATTGTTGATGACGTCCCTGCCAATCTAATTGCAATTGAAGCCGTTTTACATGAAGTAGAAGCTACCCTATTATTAGTTGAGAGTGGTGAAAAAGCGCTTGAAGTTTTAATGTCAGAAAATGAATGTCCTGCGTTAATAATATTAGACGTCCATATGCCTGCTATGGATGGCTTTGAACTCGCATCGATTATTCGCCAACGCTATAAGCATGTGCCTATCATTTTCTTATCAGCCGTCGCTACCGACATTAATCATGTTCATAAGGGTTATGAAACAGGGGCGGTTGATTTTATAACTAAACCCTTCAACTCAATGGTGCTGTGTGCAAAAGTTCGAGTATTTTTGGAACTACACCGTTACAGATTACAATCGCTACAATTGCAAGAAATAGAAAAATTAGCTTTTTATGATCCACTGACTAAATTGCCAAACCGCAGACTATTCGTGGATAGACTCAATCAAAGTATGGCTAGAATTGACCGAAATGCTGGCATGTTAGCGGTATTGTTAATTGATTTAGATGGTTTTAAATTGATTAATGATGTCTATGGTCATGAAATTGGTGATCAATTCCTAATCTTAATTAGTCAAAAAATTAAATGTTCGGTCCGAGAAACTGATACGGTCGCTCGCTTAGGTGGAGATGAATTTATTGTCTTATTAGAAGGTATTGAAGGGCAAGAATGTGCTCAATACCCAATTCATAATATTTTAAAATCTTGCTCTGAATCGATCACTATTAATAATTTGACCTTAAAACTATCTGCCAGCATCGGTGCTAGTAGTTTTGTTAAAAATTTAGATATCGATGCTAGTCAAATAATTCGTCAAGCCGATCAATCTATGTATATAGCCAAAAAATCTGGGAAAAATCAGTTTCACTGGTTTGATGAGAGGTATGATAATTTGGCAAATGGAGAAAATGAAATGATTGCCCAAATTATTTCTGGCATTGATCGTAATGAGTTTCTGATGTATTACCAGCCTATAGTCAATATGAAAAGTGGTGAATTGCTTGCTGTAGAAGCTTTGATACGTTGGCAGCATCCAATTAAAGGATTATTACAGCCAGCAGCATTTCTTCCGTTTATCAATATGCATCCTGTTAATATTGAGTTAGGTAAGTGGGTGATAAGGAAAGTTTTGGAGCAATTATATCGCTGGCAATTAAGTGGATTATCAATTAAAGCTCATATCAACGTAGATGCAATACATATTAGTCAGAGCGATTTTTTAGATAATTTGAAGCATAGTTTGAGTTTATATCCACAACTTGAAAAAGGAAAAGTAGAAATTGAAATACTTGAAACAACTGCGATTTCTAATCTGAAATATACCAATAAAATAATAAATCAATGTCAATCCTTAGGGATTAGTGTTGCCATTGATGATTTTGGTACGGGCTATTCGTCGCTCACTTATTTAAAGAATTTATCTTTTAACACTATAAAAATAGATAGAAGTTTTGTGAGTGACATGACTAACAATACTAGAGATTTGGCTATAGTAGAAAGTGTCATTATTTTGGCTCGGGCATTTAATAAAGATATTGTTGCCGAAGGAGTTAGAACTATTGAGCAAGGAAAGCTACTTTTACAATTGGGCTGTGAAGTAGGGCAAGGATTTTTAATTGCTAAACCTATGCCAGCTGAGAATATAGAAAAATGGAGTTTGGAATGGAGTCCATTTGATTGAGTGGCTTGGTGCCCCTTGTATGGCATAGTATTCTATATAAGCTTGTAGGTCGTTCGACCTACAAAAAATCTTGCTCATCCTGTTATAGATGAGCTTCAATCTGAGGCTATTCGCCCCATCCCCAGCTCCCTCATATCACCAAAAAAGATATGTATATCAAAATTGATCGTTAAGTGATCTTATTTTTCGCTGATATAGTGCACCCAACATTTAAAAAACTGAACGTAGAAACAACGTTTATTGAATACAGTAAATTGTAGGTGCTAAGTGATTCCAGATATTAAAGCAGAAAACTCGACGTCATTAAAAAACAATATTACTGATCAGATTGCTCAGATAGTGCAGGGCATTCGTTTTGGGTCAGTTGAAATTGTTATTCATGATGGCAAAGTCGTGCAAATTGAACGCAAAGAAAAAATACGTTTTGATGCTAAGTAAACATAAATAATAACTAAATCGCTCTACCACAACTTCGGCGAGCAACATTAAAGTAATACAAAACTCATAAGAAAACTGACTGGATAACCGGAGGTTGAATACAAAAGGATAAACCTATGAAAAACTTTCGACGTACTGCTATAGCTAGTATTATTAATTTGACTCTATTAGGCGCAGGCAATGTTTATGCCGAAGATAATAGTGTTTTAGAAAAACGTATCCATGAATTAGAAAAACGTTTGCAACAACTGGATAAAGCCAGTGCCTTGAATAGCCCATCAATTACAGCTACTACGCCTACAGTCACTCCGGAAGTTGAAAAACTAACGCGTAAAGTAAATACTTTAGAACGTAAACTAGAAGTACAAGATGAAGTAACCACGGGTAATTTTCAAAAAATACCGACTATTGATGCGGGTCTTGATGGCTTCAAAATTACCACTGCAGATAAACAACATGCTTTGCGTGTTGGCGGTACGATACAAACCGATGATCGTACCTTTATTAATAACCAAACCCAGGCTTTTGTAAATGGTAAAGCCGTTACTAATAATGCTGGGCCTGATGCGATATTGATAAGACAAGCACGTTTGTTATTAGATGGTTATTTTTTTAAAGACATCAATTATAGAGTCTTAGCTGATTTTGCTAACCCTAATCTGTTGACTGATGCTTTTGTAGACTACACCTATAAAGCCCCAGCCAGTCTCTTGGTTGGTAAGTTTAGACCTTCAATCGGACTTGAACGTTTGCAAGGTGATTCTGATACAGTATTTATAGAGCGCGCTTTACCGTCTAACTTAGCGCCTAACCGTGATGTGGGTATACAGTTGCATGGTGGTTTTGCTTTGCCAGGTTATCAAGCTGAAAAGGTTGCTGGACCTATTGATGCTAAAAATGACTTCACTTATCAAATTGGTATATCAGATGGTACTGGTGATAGCGGTAATATTACTCAACAAGGAAATACTGGCTTAAGTGGCAATAAAGAGTTTGATGGACGTATATTTGCACAACCCTTCCAACATATTGGTAATAAATGGCTAGAAGGTTTTGGTGCTGGTGTTGCAGGGTCATTTGGCAATCCTAATAACCAAGCTATTAACGTGCAAAGAACTGCTTCTGGTCAATCGGCTTTTGTTGATTATTCAAAAGTAGGAAGCGGAGTAGGGACTGTGACTTCAAATGGTAGTACTTCGCGTATTTATCCACAAGCCTATTGGTATGTGGGACCCTTTGGTCTGTTAGGTGAGTATGTAGTCTCTAATCAACATTTAGCAGCATCAGGTCTTGCACTCACCAATCCAAAGAATAATGTCAATCAGTCAAATAAGGCCTATCAAGTTCAGGCCTCATACATAGTTACGGGTGAAGATAGTTCCTTTAACGGTGTAAAACCATTACGTAATTTTGATCCTTTAAAAGGTGCTTGGGGAGCGTTGCAATTAGCCGCACGTTGGAGTGAATTGACTGTCGATAGTGACACCTTCAAATTATTGGATCCAACTCAATCAGCTAGTAAAGCCAGTGCGTGGACGATAGGTGCTAATTGGTTCCTTAACAAGAACACCCTGATTCGTACCGATTTCGAAAATGTATCGTTTAGCGGTGGCGCTACTGGTGCAAATGCCTCAGCAGTTGCTAATCGTCCTAGTGAAAGAGTCTTTTCTACCCGTGTACAAATTGCGTTCTAATCATTCTACTGAGGTTGTTATTTATGAATAATAGAGTTAAAAGTGTATTAGCCTTATTAGTGTTAGGTTTTTCTGCCTATACTGCTCAGGCTGCTGAAGTTAAGCTACTTAATGTATCTTATGACCCTACTCGTGAATTGTATAAAGATTACAACACGTTATTTGCTAAGTATTGGAAAGCTAAGACTGGCGATGATGTATCTATTAGTCAATCACATGGTGGTTCTGGTAAACAGGCGCGTTCTGTTTTAGAAGGTTTAGAAGCAGATGTGGTTACTTTAGCCTTGGCTTATGATATTGATCAATTATACGAAAAACGTAAGTTAATTCCAGAGAACTGGCAAAGTTTGTTTCCTAATAATAGCTCGCCTTATACGTCTACTATAGTGTTGTTGGTGCGCAAAGGTAATCCACTGCACATTAAAGATTGGGATGACATCGTAAAACCAGGTGTTAGTGTTGTTACACCTAATCCTAAAACCTCTGGCGGTGCACGTTGGAACTATTTAGCCGCTTGGTCTTATGCTTTAAAACATAACAACAATGACGAAGCTGCGGCTCAAGCCTTTGTTGCTAGGTTATATAAAAACGCGGCGGTATTAGATACCGGTGCTCGTGGCTCAACGACTACTTTTATTGAGCGTGAAATTGGTGATGTTTTAATCGCTTGGGAAAATGAAGCTTACTTAGCGCTGAAAGAATTTGGTCCTGATAAGTTTGAAATCGTTACACCTTCATTGAGTATCTTAGCGGAACCCCCCGTTGCAGTGGTTGAAGATGTGGCTAGAAAACACGGTACTACAGAAGTGGCTACTGAATACCTGAAACATTTGTACAGCAAAGAAGCTCAGGAAATTATCGGTAAAAACTTCTATCGACCTACTGATCCTGAAATCGCTGCAAAATATGCTAAAAACTTTAAACCTTTAGAGTTAGTTAAAATTGATAGCTTCGGTGGTTGGGGCGCAGCGCAGAAGAAACATTTCGCTGACGATGGTGTGTTCGATAAGATTTACGCAGCAGGAAAATAATAAGGATGCTTTGTTGGTAAGGGCGACCCATTCGCCCTTACTATAGATCCTTTGAAAATCGTTTAATTAGAGTTTTATCTGTTCCATTTTAAATTCAGGAGTTAGCACTCATGAGCCAAGTAGTTGCTATAGCCGGCAGTATCGCTACCAATTCAAAATCAACTGAGTTATTAAAGCTCGCGCTCTGGCACGTTGAAGCATCAGGGTTTTCTACCAAGATTTTTTCAGTACGAGAAATGCTAAGCAATAATTTGATAGAGGGTGCTGCTAAAGATAGTCTGTATTTTAAGCAAGTTGCTGAGCAACTTAGCTGTGCAGATGCCGTTATTATTGCGATACCTTTTTACAAAGCAGTTAATAGTCAAGCCTTAAAGGCTTTTTTGGAGTTCTTTCCACAAAAAGCACTGGCAGGAAAAATAGTGCTTGCGATTACCACAGGCGTGTCGCAAAGCCAGTTGTTGTCGATAGATAAAGTATTGCAACCGGTGTTATTGGCTTTAGGTGCCACTCATGTTTTGTCAGGTTTATATGTTTCAGATGAGCAGGTAGTAAGAGATCGCTACGGACAATTACTGTTAGATAAAAATGCTCAATTGAAATTTGAAGAAAAAATAACTGAGCTAGAAGGAAAGCTAGTTCAGCAGTTAGATCGTATCGCTGGTTAAGACCCTAGTTAACTAGGGTTCTAAAGGCGAATCGCCTCTTTAAATCGTTTTAGGTGACTATGATGAGTAAAAATAAATTACATTTAAAAGCTCCCTTTTGTGTTGTAGTGCTAGCAATGTTGGCTAGCAGTTTATCGCTGTTTACAATCACTGCTTACGCTAAAGAGCAAAAGGCGTGGCCTAAAGAAATTACTATGGGTTATCAAAAATCTGGCAGTTTGATAATTCTTAAAGCTACCGGTGAGTTGGAAAAACGACTGGAAAAATTCGGCGTTAAAGTGAATTGGGCAGAGTTTCAGTCGGGTCCACCTATGCTGGAAGCCCTGAATGCTGGTAAATTAGATTTGGGGATAGTCGGTGAGACTCCACCAGTAATAGCCCAGGCAGCCCAAGGTTCTTCGATTGTTTATGTAGCCAATGAGCCATCATCGCCTAAAGGTCAAGGTTTGCTTATTGATAAAGAGTCATCGATAAAAGATGTCACTGAGTTAAAAGGTAAAAAAGTTGCGGTAGCCAAAGGTTCCAGCTCACATTATTTTCTGGTACAAGCCTTGGCTAAATCGGGTTTAACACTTAATGATATTCAAGCGACTTATTTAGCGCCTGCCGAAGCGAAGGCTGCATTGGTGCAAGGTGATGTCGATGCTTGGGCTATTTGGGATTATCACTACGCTTTGGCTGAAATACAAGCTGGCGCACGTTTGTTAGTTGATGGAACCGGGATTGTAGATAACAATTATTTTTATATCTCGAGACGTGATTTTGTTAATGATTATCCAAACGTACTAAAAGAAGTATTGGATGAAATAGATAGAACCGATAAATGGGAGCAAGCAAATCCAATTTCAGCGGCAGAAGCTATTTCAAAAACCAGTGGTGTCGATGCAAAGGTATTTGAACGTGCCTTTATTCGTCGCAGTGGCTATGGTGTTCAAAGTCTTACACCTGCTGTGATTGCGGCACAGCAAAAGCTTGCTGATACTTTCTTTAGTTTGGGTTTAATACCTAAAGCCATAGTTGTTAAAGAGGCTGTTTGGCAGCTTTAATAAATAGTTTTAACCGTCTTAACCAGTATAGGTTTCTACCGATAACATTATGGTGATGCCTGTAGGGGCGTATTGCATACGCTCTGTAAAATGGGTTCTAAATCGTTGGAGTTTTGATTAATGGGCGTATGCGATAAGCCCCTACGTTTTTTTTGATTCCACGCAGATAGTAGTTAGCTAGTATTACCGTCTCTTATGCTCTCAAGGCAAGAATTAACTTTTTTATAAATTACACTCATTTTGGAGAAATTCATGAACATAAAGCTAAAGTCGTTTTTAAGTATGACCTTGCTTGCATTAATAGCCATATTTTTATCGACAGCAAATGCAGCTGATAAAGGTTGGCCTGAACAAATAACTTTAGGTTATCAAAAATACGGTAGTTTGATTATTCTTAAAGGTACGGGTGAGCTTGAAAAACGTTTCAAGGAGCATGGTGTTAATGTGAACTGGGCAGAATTTCAATTTGGTCCGCCATTGCTGGAAGCAGTCAACGCAGGAAAAGTCGATCTTGGTATTGTCGGTGAAACACCTCCAGTTTTTGCGCAAGCTGCAACAGGTTCATCTATTGTTTATGTGGCCAATGAACCTGCTTCACCCAAAGGTGAAGGTTTGTTAGTTAAAAATGATTCGCCTATTAAAAGCATCCTTGAATTGAAAGGTAAAAAAGTAGCGGTCGCAAAAGGATCCAATTCGCATTATTTCTTGATTAAGGCTTTGGAAAAACAAGGTTTGACCTTAAACGATATTATTCCAACCTATTTGCCACCGGCTGAGGCTAGGGCCGCTTTAGAACAAGGACATGTTGATGCTTGGTCTGTATGGGATTATTTTTATGCCTCTGCTGAAATACAAGCTGGCGTTCGTACCTTGACCAACGGAGAAGGCATTGTTGATAACCATGCTTTTTATATATCAAGACGTCCTTTTGTTGAACAATATCCTGAGGCGGTAAAAGCCATTGTTGATGAAGTCGCTAAAACCGATACTTGGATTGTATCTAATCCTGCTGATGCAGCAGCATCTCTAGCAACACAAACTGGCGTTGATGCCAAAATTTTACAACGTGCCATAGAGCGTAGTAATTATGGTCCTGTCGCTCTAACAACAGAAGTGATCGCAGCCCAACAAAAAATTGCTGACACGATTCATGCTTTAGGTCTAATCCCTAAACCGATAGTTGTTAAAGAGGCAGTTTGGCAAGGTAATTAATACGGGTTTGCCCGAGTTTAAGGTGATATGTCTGTAGGGGCGAATTCATTCGCCCAGTCTGTAAGCCGGAATAAGACCACCCAAGCTCAGCGCGTGGTGGCGTTTCCGACGCAGGCGGCCTATGCCGGAAACGCTTTACTCGCTACGCTCGTAAAGCCTTATTCCGGCCTACATAAGTTTCTTATCGGCTTGGAAACGATAAAAAAACACCGTAGGGGCGTATTGCATACGCCCCTACGATCTTCACCACAATGTTATCGCTCTTGCGTGGGAATGCTAACAATTATTTGTGTAGATACCTATGGTAAGGGAAGGGTTGATATTGGGTTTTGATGAAATAAATCTACGGTAACGATGCAGCCCTTAGTTATTATTTCTGTTATTTTTTTAAGTCATCATTGGAGTAAACAATGAAAGTATTTTGGTTTTTGCCCACCCATGGTGATGGCCGTTATTTAGGGACTAGCAAACAGGCTAGACCTGTTAATCATCATTATCTAAGTCAAATTGCTAGAGCTGCCGACGAATTAGGCTACGAAGGTGTATTAATTCCAACAGGAAAAACCTGTGAAGATGCTTGGGTAGTCGCTTCCTCTTTAGTGACGTTAACTCAACGTTTAAAGTTTTTAGTCGCCTTACGCCCTGGTGTTATTTCACCTGCTGGCGCTGCAAGGATGACGGCAACTTTGGATCGATATTCCGAAGGTCGTTTATTAATCAATGTTGTTGTGGGTGGAGACGCTGCACAATTGGCAGGTGATGGTATCTTTCTTTCTCATGATGAACGTTACGACGATGCAGAAGAGTTTTTTCATATCTGGCGAGAATTATTGAAAGGTGAAGAAGCCGTTACTTTCGAGGGTAAGCATCATAAAATTGAAGCAGGTCGATTATTGTTTCCTGCAGTACAAAAACCAAATCCACCACTATACTTCGGTGGCTCTTCTGAATCGGCACATGAGTTTGCAGGCAAATATGTAGATTCTTATTTAACTTGGGGTGAGCCTCCTGCCAAAGTCGCTGAAAAAATTGCCGAAGTTCGTTCTAAAGCAGAAAAACATGGCAGAACAGTCACCTTTGGAATCAGGTTGCATATTATCGTAAGAGAAACCGAAGAAGAAGCATGGCAAGCTGCTGAAGATTTAATTAAATATGTCGATGATGAAGCCGTTGAACGAGCCCAGCGAGCCTTTAAACGCTCTGATTCTGAAGGCCAACGACGTATGGCAGAATTAACTCAATGGGGCGGTTCTCGTACTCGAGAGGCTTTAGAGGTTTCACCTAATTTGTGGGCGGGTGTGGGCTTGGTGCGTGGCGGTGCTGGAACTGCGCTAGTAGGTGATCCGCAAACCGTGGCTGATCGTATGCAAGAATATGCTGACTTAGGTATCGAGAATTTTATTCTTTCTGGTTATCCTCATCTTGAGGAAGCCTATCGTGTTGCAGAATTGTTATTCCCTTTATTGCCTGTTGATTATGTAAAGTCCAGAACCGGTGATGTCGTGCATTTAAGTCCTGTAGGTGATACCGGTACAGTTGATTTAACTACAGAGTTAAGAGTGTCAGCATCATGAGTCAGCGTTGTGCTCTATTAGTAATGTCAATCCAGATTCCCCCTCTGAAAAAAGGGGGATAGGGGGGATTTGTGAAATATTACTTACATCAAATACTCATCGTTTCCCTTCAAAAAAAGGAGCAGTTTATGCTTGGATTTGTGCATCATGAGTAAGCGTTCCCAACATTACTTAAGCTGGGTAAAAAACGCTAGCGGATGGTTGTTACCTATTTTGCTAATCGCATTTTGGGATGTCGCTGCCCGAAATGGCTGGATTACTTCGAAAATTTTACCTGCGCCCTTAGATATAGTTCATGCTGCGATTAATTTGAGTCTTTCTGGTGACATGCTACAAAATATTTTAATTAGCACCAAACGTGCAGGTGGAGGCTTATTAATTGGTGGTTCTATCGGTTTAACTTTGGGCTTATTGAACGGCATCTTTAGACCGGCGGATCGTTACTTAGATACCACAATTCAAATGATCAGAAATGTACCTCATCTAGCTTTGATTCCCTTGGTGATTATTTGGTTTGGCATCGGCGAAGAGGGTAAAGTGTTTCTAGTTGCTTTAGGTGTGTTCTTTCCCATTTATGCAAACACTTATCACGGCATAAAAATGGCTGATCCTCAGTTACTTGAGATGGGTCGTGTCTATGATTTGAATCCTTGGCAATTATTTACTCAAATCATTTTTCCAAGTGCTTTGCCATCAATACTGGTAGGGCTACGTTATGCGCTGGGTTTTATGTGGCTGACTTTGATCGTTGCTGAAACGATTGCGACGACTTCTGGTATCGGTTATATGGCTATGAATGCCCGCGAATTCATGCAAACAGATGTTGTGGTGTTGGCTATATTGATTTACGCCTTGTTGGGTAAGTTGGCTGATACGGCTGCGCATTTACTTGAGTTAAGGTTGCTGCAATGGCATCCAAATTTTAGACATGGTTAAGCAAAAGTAGAATTGTGCCATGTATATCTCATAAGTTCTAGAGAACTAATAGTGAAAAGGAGCACTACATGCCCATTCAAAATTTAAATATTCGTAGAGAATGCAATGTTTATCCAGCATCTAACTATGCCAAACCTAAAATGAAAGTTGTGGAAAAAGTGAACCAAAAATCGACTTCTGGTATTGAGATTAAGATAGAAAATTTAAGTAAAAGTTTTGGCGATATCAATGTCCTAGACAGCCTAAACTTAGCTATTAAGCCAGGTTCTTTCGTAGCGATTGTGGGTCGAAGTGGCTGTGGTAAAAGTACATTACTTAGATTGATCTCTGGTCTTGATCAATCTGATGACGGTTCTATTTATTACGATGGCAGTCAGCATAATGCCATTAACGGCGATGCTCGGTTCATGTTTCAAGAGGCGCGTTTACTTCCATGGCAAAGCGTTATAAATAACGTGCGTTTGGGACTTAATAAAGCGGAGTTTCCTAAAGCGTTAAATGCTTTAAAACAAGTCGGTCTTGAATCCCGTGCTGATGTTTGGCCTTCAGTACTTTCAGGTGGACAAAGGCAGAGAGTGGCATTAGCAAGATCATTAGTTCATGAGCCGCGTTTATTATTATTGGATGAGCCATTAGGCGCTTTAGATGCGTTAACCCGCATTGAAATGCAGAATTTAATCGAGCGGCTTTGGCGAGAACTTGGCTTCACTGCCATCTTAGTGACTCACGATATATTCGAAGCAGTCGCTCTAGCAGATCGAGTTATTTTGCTCAATGAAGGAAAAATAGACTTAGATTTGGATATTAATATCGCAAGACCAAGGCAACGTAGTGATATGGAATTGAATCGCTTAGGCGAAGAAATCTTGCAGCGAATTTTGACTACACCCGTAACGTCATAAGTGCTTATGTATTCCAGTAACGATGTTTTATTCTCGTTTGTCGCGCCGAGCACGCAGGAAGAAGTGACAATCGACTGCCCTCGGGTGCGATTACCCGATTAAAACATCGTCGCGATAGCGAGCTCATTATTTTTTATAAATCCCTGAATGGCTGCGAAACATCAGATCAGAGTAGACAATATGACAACTACAGCGCTTTATCTTCTAAAGCAAAAACTAAAAGAGACAGCCGCACAAAGAGATCAGGCAGGTGGCACAGCTATTTATGAAAGGCAATTGATCAGAGACAGTGGTTTATTACGCCTTTCTTTGCCGAAAGAGTTTTCTGGTGATGCACAAGAGTGGCCAGTTATATTTCATACTGTAAGGGAAATAGCCAGTGTCGATAGCTCCTTGGCGCATATCCTAGGTTTTCAATATTTAATATTAGCTACTATTCAATTATTTGGAACGCCTGCTCAAGCGGCACATTTTTTTGGCGAAACAGGACGAGATAACTTGTTTTGGGGTAATGCTTTAAATCCCTTAGATACTCGAACCTTGGCAACGAGAGTTGACGGGCGTTTGTTTATCAAGGGCCATAAAAGTTTTTGTTCAGGTGCTAGAGATTCAGATTGCTTATTAATTTCTGCTTTGAATGAAGAAGGGCGTTTATTAGTTGCAGCGATACCCAGTTCTCGCGAGGGCATTAGCATCCATGATGATTGGGATAATATCGGTCAACGTCAAACTGATAGCGGCAGTGTCGAGTTTAAGCAAGTTGAGTTGTTTGATGATGAGATTTTGAGTTCGCCAGGTCCTTTAGGGAGTACTTTTGCTGGTTTGCGACCGCTCATTGCCCAGTTGTCTTTTTGCAATATTTATTTGGGTATTGCTCTTGGTGCTCTTGAGGAAGCGGTTGAATTTACTAAAACACAGGGCCGGCCTTGGTTTAATTCTGGCGTACAAGAAATAGCTAAGGATCCTTATATTCTTCGTCGTTATGGCGAGTTAAGCGCTGAAATTAGGGCGGCTGTTGCACTGACCGATAATGCCGCTTTAAATCTACAAGCGGCTTGGGAGCAGGGTGATCATTTGACGCCTGAGCAGCGTGGGCAATGCGCTCTGGATATTGCCGCTGCTAAAGTGATTACTACAAAAACGGGTTTGCAAGTGAGTAGTCAAATATTTGAGGTGATGGGCGCAAAAGCTACTACTGCAACCTTAAGATTAGATCGATATTGGCGTAATGTTCGCGTGCATACCCTGCACGACCCTGTTGATTATAAATTGCGTGATTTAGGTGATTGGGTACTTAATCAACACTTACCTGAGCCTAGTTTTTATTCATAACTCATGTTACGCAGTCATTAAGCGGTTTATAAAAAAACAAATAATGAGGTCGCTATCGCGTCGATTTGTTAATCGGGTAATCGCACCCGAGGGCGAGATACTTTCTTTTGCTCCGCCAAAAGAAAGTATCCAAAGAAAAGGCGGCTCGATTGTCGCTTCTCCCTGCGCTCCTCGGTTTTGTCGGGGGGCGGTAGAGAGGGCGTCCTGCCCTCCTACCGACGCACGGCATCCATGCCGCGCCCCTGTTGTGGCAAATCCAACAAAACCTGCGGTGCTCAGCGCGGCAAACGAGATTAAAGCGACGTTACTGCGTAACTAAAAGACTGATTCAGCCTTTGTATATACACCTAAAGAGAACTATCAATGACAAAAATAATAGATATGCGCAGTAGACCTTCGTTTCTACATGATTTTTATGGCGAAACTCCAGGTACTGATGAATATGAAGTCGCTAAATGGCTTAATCGTCGTGTGGGCTCTAAAGATGATGAGCATTTTAAGCGCTCAATTAACATAGAGGCTTTTGTCGAAGAAGTGCGAGAAGTGGGTATAACCGCATCAGTCGTTGTCGGTCGTGATACGCCTAATTTAACTATATCTAATGATAGGATTTTAGAGCTGACTGCACCCTATAAAGAATTAATAGGGATAGCTTCAGTCGATCCACAAAAACCTAATGCCGTTGCTCAGATTGAGCGTGCAGTTAAAGAATTGGGTTTTAAGGGTATTAATATTGAACCCGGTTTTGGCAGTCCGGCCCTTAAAGTGGATGATGTTCTCATTTATCCTATTTATGAAGCCTGTGAGCAATTGGGTGTTCCGGTATTTTTAATGTCAGGCCCAACTACGCCGGATTTGGAATATGCAAATCCCGCAGCAGTGGGCAGACTTGCTCGTGCCTTTCCTAATTTACAAATTGTTTGCTATCACGGTTACTATCCTTATGTGAGCGAAATGATCGGTGTGGCTTTTCGTTATGAGAATGTTTATGTGGTGCCCGACATGTATATTTTTCTGCCAGGCGGCAGCTTATATGTTGAAGCGGCCAATGGTTTTATGCGCAATCAATTGTTATTTGGAAGCTCCTATCCATTTCGGGCTATGGGACAAACTGTTGACGATTTTATTGGCTTAGGCTTCAAAGGAGCGGTCTTAGACGATGTGCTCTTTAATAATGCCACCCAGTTATTAAAACTTGATATTTAAAGTGATATGCAAACTATAAACAATGAAGACTTGGTGTTGACTACCGAAGAAATTGAAACTGATGTTTTAGTGATCGGCGGCGGCACAGCGGGACCTATGGCTGCCATTAAAGCAAAACAACAAGATCCTAGTTTACGGGTGTTATTGCTAGAAAAAGCCAATGTCAAACGTAGTGGTGCTATTTCTATGGGTATGGATGGACTTAATAATGCCGTTATTCCTGGTTATGCTACGCCTGAACAATACGTCAAAGAAATCACGGTTGCTAACGATGGCATCGTCAATCAAAAAACCTTATTCGCTTATGCTGAAAATAGCTATGCGATGATCGAAGAGCTTGATAGCTGGGGTGTTAAATTCGAGAAAGATGAGAATGGCGATTATGCAGTAAAAAAAGTTCATCACATGGGCACTTATGTGTTACCGATGCCAGAAGGTCATGACATCAAGAAAGTGCTGTATCGTAAATTAAAACAAACCAGAGTCAATGTCACCAATCGCTTAGTTGCCACTCGTGTTTTGATTGCAGACGATGGCAGGGTAGCTGGTGCATTAGCTTTTGATTGCCGCAGTGGTGTTTATACTGTTATCAGAGCAAAAGCAGTCATTTTATCAACTGGAGCGGCTGGCCGCTTAGGTTTGCCAGCATCGGGTTATCTATTTGGAACTTACGAAAATCCTACCAATGCCGGTGATGGCTATAGCATGGCTTATCACGCAGGTGCAGAGTTATCTGGGATTGAATGCTTTCAGATTAATCCATTAATCAAAGATTACAATGGCCCTGCCTGTGCTTATGTAACAGGCCCTATGGGCGGTTACACCGCAAATGCTCAAGGTGAACGCTTTATCGAGTCTGATTATTGGAGCGGTCAGATGATGCAGGAGTTTCATCAGGAATTGGCTGGTGGCAAAGGCCCTGTCTTCCTTAAGGTCGATCATTTAGCCGAAGAAACTATTTCAAACATTGAAACGATATTACACAGTAACGAGCGGCCTAGTCGTGGTCGTTTTCACCAAGGTCGAGGCACAGATTATCGTGCTGACATGATAGAGATGCATATCTCTGAAATTGGTTTGTGCAGTGGTCATAGCGCTTCAGGTGTTTGGGTTAATGAGCATGCTGAAACCACAGTGCCTGGATTGTATGCGGCGGGTGATTTGGCCTGTGTTCCTCACAATTACATGCTGGGGGCTTTTGTTTATGGTCGTTTAGCCGGTGAATCTGCTGCGAGTTATTGCGCAAACACTGAGTTAGCAGAAGTCGATACTAAGCAAGTGGAGACTGAACGCCAGCGAATTTTTGCTCCACTAGCCCGTAAGCACGGTCTTTCACCTACTCAAGTGGAATATAAGTTACGCAGATTGGTGAATGATTATTTACAACCACCTAAGGTGGCGCGGCGTATGGAGATAGGTTTAGTTCGTTTTGAAGAAATACGTGCCGATTTACAGCAGATAGTCGCAAGCAATCCACATGAACTGATGCGAGCCGCAGAAGTTAGCTTTATCTTAGATTGTGCAGAAATGGCGGCAAAAGCTTCTTTGTTTCGAACAGAAAGTCGTTGGGGGCTTTATCACGCTCGTCAAGATTATAGCGAACGCAATGATGCCGAATGGGCTGTGCACGTTCAAGTACAAAAGGATCAATCGGGTGCTATGACAGTTTTTAAAAGGCCATTGGAACCTTATATTGTAGAACCTGATGATGTAGAAAAAGCGGTATACCAGCAAATACGTATTCAGCCTAAAAGCGCTGTTGTTTCATCAGGAGTAAGCCATGAGCTTTAGTCCTATAGATTTTCCGGTTAAGGTGGATTTGAATGCTTGTATCGCCGATAAAGGTTGCACAGTGTGTATCGATGTTTGTCCTTTAGATGTATTAGTTATTGATCCTGCTACTGGTAAAGCCGGCATGAAATATGATGAATGTTGGTACTGTCTGCCTTGCGAAAAAGATTGCCCCACTCAAGCAATCCGCGTGGATATTCCCTATTTACTAAGGTGAGTGAAATGGAATTGGAATTATTATTAAGATCTCGTCTGGCTGATCCTGATCCCGTTGTCAGACGTATTGCGCTGATCGAATTAGTCGATGAAACTGATCCCGATACTGCTGAACCCTTTCTAATTTCTGCTTTGCAGGATGCTAATAAAGAAGTTCGTATAGAAGCAGCTCAAGCTCTTGAAGCACAAGATAGTCCTGAGGCTATTAGCGCATTGTTAAAAGCTTTAGAAGATACTGAACCCACTGTGCGTGAAGTAGCGGCACAATCTTTAAGTGCGAATAAAAATCCTGAAGTAGGGGCTTTATTGGTTGAATGGACAGGACATGCTGATAGCGATGTTCGTGTCGCTATTTTTCGAGCATTACGGGAACTTCGCTTAGCGGCCGCAACCATTCCGGCTCTTAATGCTTTAGCTGATGAAGATGCTAGAGTGCGAAGAGAGGCTGTGGGTGTTTTAGGTTGGTTAAAAGATGTTACTACCTTATCGCAATTGGTTAATCTGGCAAAAACAGATCCTGATACCGAAGTAAGGCGTGCCGCAGTTGGTGCTTTAGGTTTTGCATCTAATGATACTGTAAGAGTTGCCGTTGACTTGGCTTTGTTTGATGTTGATTGGCAGGTGCGAGAAGAAGCGGCGACCGTTGCGGGTAAGCTAGGTTTAGATTCTTTGGTGGCAACATTAATTCGTGCCTTGGATGATAGTTATTGGCAAGTGCGACTTAAAGCTGCGCGTAGTTTGGGACGACTTAAAAATAGCCATGCTGTACCGGCGTTGTGCGAAGTGTTGGGTCATCCCATTAGCAATTTACGCAAAGAAGCGGCTTTAGCATTAGGTGAAATTGCAGATCCCGCTGCGTTGTTCTATCTTTATATGGTCACTCAAGACCCAGATCCAGATGTGCGAAAAGCGGCTAATCTTGCTGTAAGTCGTATTAATTTTGTTCGTAACAAATAATGGTTAGCACTCCCACGCAAGAACGATAACGTTGTGGTGAAGATCGTAGGGGCGTATTGCATACGCCCTTATAAAATAAGCCCTATAACATGTTGGGCGTATGCAATAGAGACTGTGAAAGTATTATGGTTTTAGCTTCCCCCTTTGTAAAAGGGGGATCGAGGGGGATTTATTGTGTCATAGGTTACTGATATTTATTTATTATTTTAATAGACCCAATCTCCCCTAGCTCCTCTTTGCTAAAGAGGGGGAAATAAAAAGAATACTTTCACAGCCTCAATACGCCCCTACGGTGTTTTTTTATCGTTTCTACGCCGATAAGAAACTTATGAAAAAGATCGTAATCTCTAACATTAGTATCACTGAATTAGATATATGTATCTAATATCGTCGTTTTGTTATCGGCATAACCTTCTTTAAACTTAGCTCTAAATTAGATGGCTGGCTTGTATGGGCTATAGTCGGTGCAGAGTATTTATTTTGCCGATGGCGATGAGTTTGATCAAATTTATAAAAAAGAATAAGTGGGTGGGTGAATTGGAGCTGAGTTATGTCACAAAATAGTATTATGCCGGGTTTTCGACTGACTATCGGGTTTACTGTGGTCTATTTAAGTTTAGTTGTTTTGATTCCACTAAGTACCTTAGTGTTTCAAAGTTTTCGTTTAAGCTGGGATGATTACCTACATATTATTACTAATAAGCGGGTGCTATCCTCATTTTATGTCAGTTTTAGCACGGCTATAGTTGCCGCTTTAGTTGCCAGTTTTTTTGGTTTTATAGTAGCTTGGGTGTTGGTGCGTTATGAGTTTTTTGGTAAACGCTTCTTTCATGCCTTAATTGATTTTCCATTTGCGCTGCCGACAGCGGTTGCCGGGATTGTTTTGGCGACTATTTTTCAGCCTAGCGGCTTTTTGGGGAAATTGCTGATCGATACCATCGGTGTCCAAGTTGCCTTTAAACCGTTAGGTATCGTCATGGCGCTTATTTTTATTAGTATTCCTTTTATAGTTCGTACTGTTGAGCCTGTGTTGCTGGAGTTTGAAGCGTCTATGGAAGAAGCGGGCGCCAGTTTGGGTGCTACACGTTTACAAGTTTTTAATAGAATCATTTTTCCGAATGTATTTCCAGCTTTGTTGACAGGATTTGCCTTGGCGTTTGCTAGAGGTGTGGGCGAATACGGCTCGGTGATTTTTATTGCGGGCAATCTTCCTTATGTTTCGGAAATTGTGCCGCTGTTAATCGTTACCAAGTTAGAACAATTCGATATAGAAGGTGCGACGGCTATTGCTTTAACCATGCTGGTCATTTCATTCCTATTGTTGTTCGTCATTAATACCCTGCAATACTGGGTGCGTAAACGTTCTGGACAATTATAAGATGAGTGTGAACATGAATGTTATTCAACTACCTGTCAATAAATTGGTGGCGCCTAAACCACAAGCCTTACAAGATCCAGATTGGGTAAGATGGAGTCTAATCACTATAGCCATTAGTTTTATTAGTTTGTTTATCTGCTTACCTCTGGGTTTGGTTATAGTAAAAGCTTTTTCTAAAGGTTTAGAGGCTTATTGGGCGGCCTTATCTGAGCCTGATACTTTGGCTGCTATTAGGCTGACACTCATTACGGCAGCCGTAACGGTGCCTTTGAATACACTCTTTGGCGTTACTGCTGCTTGGGCAGTGACTCGCTTTGATTTTAAGGGAAAAAGTTTGTTGACGACTCTAATTGATATACCGTTTTCAGTGTCACCGGTGATTTCTGGTTTTATCTTTGTATTATTATTCGGTGCTGAGGGTTGGTTTGGTGGGTGGTTAGTAGAGCATCAAATAAAAATCATCTTTGCTATACCGGGTATTGTTTTAGCGACGCTATTTATTACCTTTCCGTTTGTGGCACGTCAATTAATTCCGTTGATGCAAGAAATGGGCAGTCAAGAAGAAGAGGCGGCACTTTCTTTGGGAGCTAGTGGCTGGCGAACATTTTGGTCAGTGACTTTGCCGAATATTAAATGGGCTTTGTTGTATGGCGTGTTGTTATGTAACGCTAGAGCGATGGGCGAATTTGGTGCGGTATCTGTGGTGTCGGGTCACATACGAGGCTTAACCAATACCTTGCCTTTACATGTTGAAGTTAATTACAACGAATATAACATTGTTGGCGCTTTTGCTAGTGCTTCAATACTGGCAGCCTTAGCGATTCTAACCTTGATTTTAAAATCAGCTTTAGAATGGCAACAAGCTCGTCGCTAGTCATTATTTAGTTCCCCTCTTTGAAAAGAGGGGTTAGGGGAGATTTGTTTAATAAGTCCCTCACAATCTCCCCTCTATGTAGAGGCGAGAGCAATTTATTTGAGATTCCTATTATGAGTATTTTACTATCTAATATCAGCAAACAGTTTGGTGCTTTTTCGGCACTTTCAAATATCAACTTAGAAATTCCTGAAGGTGAGTTAGTTGCCTTATTAGGACCTTCGGGTTGTGGCAAGACCACTTTATTACGCATCATTGCCGGTTTAGAGCAAGCTGACAAAGGACGAGTGTTATTAAGTGGTGTTGATAAAACTACCCAAAATGTCAGTAAGCGCGGCATTGGTTTTGTCTTCCAGCATTACGCTTTATTTAGGCACATGACGGTCTTTGAAAATGTGGCTTTTGGTCTTAGAGTTAAGCCACGACGTGAACGCTTAGATAATGAGACTATTACTAAAAAAGTTCATGATTTATTGGAATTGGTGCAATTAGATTGGTTGCATGATCGCTATCCTGATCAATTATCAGGTGGTCAGCGTCAGCGTATCGCCTTGGCTCGTGCCTTGGCTGTTGAGCCATCGGTGTTATTATTGGACGAGCCCTTCGGTGCCTTGGATGCTAGTGTGCGTAAGGATTTAAGACTATGGCTGCGGAATCTGCATCATGAACTGAATGTCACTAGTATTTTTGTGACTCACGATCAAGAAGAAGCGATGGAAGTAGCGAGTCGTGTGGTGGTTCTTAATCATGGTCGAATTGAGCAACAAGGGACACCGAGTGATATTTATGATCATCCTGCTAATGCCTTTGTGTCGCGCTTTATTGGGCAAACGAATATTTTTGACATGGCTGAACAAGATGCCGATTGGTTGCAGATAGCAGGTTTATTGCCTACACAAAAAGACAGTAAAATTGCTCATGTGCGTCCACATGACATTATTATCGAAAAAACATCAGCTAATCAAGATGCTCCTGCGACCTTAAAAGATTGGCAGCATTTAGGTGCTTTGATCCGACTTGAGCTCGTTAAAAATGGTAGTAATGCTAATACTCCTAGCGTCTTTGCAGAAATGCCTAATGAGCAGTTTAAACAATTAGCTTTAAGTAGAGGTGATAAAGTTGCTCTTCAGATACGTCAAGCGCATTGGTTTCAGTAATATTGTTTTGTAGGGTGGATAAGCCTTAGAGACTGTGAAAGTGTTCTTTTTATTCCCCTCTTTAGCAAAGAGGGGTTAGGGGAGATTGGGTCTGTTAAAAAATAATCATTAAATATTAGTGATCTATGACACAAAAAATCCCCCTCGATCCCCCTTTTATAAAGGGGGAAGCTAAAATGCTAAAACTTTCAGAGTTTCGCTAGTGCATCCACCTAATTAGCGTAAGTTTATTGAATATAAACGATAAACGAAAAATAGGTAGGTAGTATGATAACAGCACTAGTGATAGTCGATAAGGACAACTAAACCATGAACTTGAGTCAAATTGAATTACTACGCGTACTTCAAGAAACTAATTTTAATCTATCAAAGGCTGCTGAAAGAATGCACATCGTGCAATCGGCGGTAAGTAGACAATTGCAACTGTTTGAGTCTGAGTTAGGTTCGCCTTTATTTGAAAGGCAAGGTAAAAAACTCATCAGCATGACTGCGCTAGGGACACGAGTCATGGAAGAAGTGGATGTTATTAACAGAGCTAAAAATAATATCCAAAATATAGCTGCAGATTTCCTTGATAGTAACCAAGGTATTTTGCATATAGCCACTACCCATACCCAAGCTAAATATTTTTTACCCCTGCCCATACAGCGCTTTAAAGAAAAATACCCTGGCGTAAAAATATATATGGTGCAAGCATCACCTGATCAATTGATTGAGCAATTGCACGCTCGTAAAGCAGATATTGCTATTTGTACCGAACGTGTCGATCAAGAACATGATTTGGTCATTAAGAACTGTTATGAATGGCATCATGCCTTAGTCGTACCGCTCTATCATCCTTTAAGTGAGGGTGAAATCAGCTTAGAGCGATTAGCTGAATTCCCCATATTAACCTATAGTTCTGGTTTTACCGGAAGATCAGCTATAGAAGGTGCTTTTAAAAATGCTGGTTTAGAGCTGGATATTACTTTGTCAGCAGCCGATACTGACGTGATTAAAACCTATGTGCGTTTAGGTATGGGTGCTGGCCTTATTACAGCGATGGCTTATGATGCTTTGATAGATCAAGATTTAGTAGTACGTGATTTAGCTCATTTAATACCTAGTTCAAATACTAAAATCGCTTATTTAAAACATAACTACTTACCTTTATATAGCCAACATTTTATTGAGGAATTGTTGATAGCAGCTGATGAGATTACGGCTTGATTAAGCATCTAGGGTTGTAGGGTGGAATAGCATAGCGTATTCCACCTAGGTTATGATTTTCCTGCTGAGGAATATATCCAACAAATTACAGTTTATTTAATGTCTTTATCAAAACTCATGAGTTTTGATTGCAAAATACTATGTTTTAAGTCTGTATATGATGCGTGTCCAAAGTCTGCATTTCAAGGGCTACTTATAGGGGCATTGTCAGGTCAAAATCACCCTTCAGTTTGTGTTTCCCCACTGATTTACGTATACTCTGCATTGCTTTCAGGTTCCAGAGGGTTATTCAGACCTAATGGTTAAACGGGAAGTCGGTTAGGTTTACACCAAATCCGACGCTGCCCCCGCAACGGTATATAAGTAAAGTTTCATCTAGATGCCACTGTGTAATACATGGGAAGGTGATGAAACAGGTTAAGACCACTTATAAGCCCGGAGACCGGCCCGAGAGTTTAATTCGATACAGCGGAGGGCTGTCAGCGGAAATGACAGTCTAGCCTCGCTTGTTTGCTTGTTTGCTTGTTCTTTTGTTTTCCCCAGTCCTTTGTTGTTTTTACAACTCATTAATGCGCGGTGGGCGCAGAGGACACGATGCAAAAAATTATAGCCAGCAGCCTATTAATTGTGGGTTTTAGTACCCAATCAAACGCTCAAGATAATCTTCCTGATAATTCCATAGAACTACCAAATGTTGTGGTGACTGCAACACGAACAGAAACACCTGAAAATGAGATCGGTAGTGCAATAACAGTGATTACTGCAAAGGATATTGACTCTAAACATGTGACTAACGTAGCTGATGCCTTAAGAACAGTTCCAGGTTTAGATGTCATTAGATCGGGTGGTCTTGGACAGCCAACAGCGGTTTACCTTCGAGGCGCTAATGCCAATCACACCTTAGTATTGGTTGATGGCGTAGAGATGAATGATCCTTCTAGTCCTAGTGGTTCTTTTGATTTTGCAAACCTTCAGACAGATAATATAGAGCGGATTGAAGTTGTTAGGGGCGCCGCCAGTGCGGTTTATGGCTCCGATGCGATGGGTGGGGTTATTAACGTAATTACAAAAAAAGGTAAAGGTGCGGCTAGATTTACAGGCACTGCCGAAGGCGGATCTTATGATACCTGGAAAACTACCGGCGCAGTTTCTGGAAGTACGGAGCGTATTAATTATAGCTTAGATGCCTCAAGGTTAGAAACGGCTGGCTTTTCTACGGCCGATCAAACGATGGGTAATATTAATCCCAATGGTCATGCCAATACCACGGTAAGTGGCCGCTCGGGTGTTAAAGTCACTGATAATCTCGATTTAGGTGCTACCTTACGTTATAACGAAGGCAAAACGACTAGTGATGATTGTGGCGGTGTTAATTGTGATAATACCGGTAATTATAATACCTTTAACGAATTGTTTACTCGTGGTTTTGGGCATCTTAAGTTATTTGATGGCTTATGGGAACAAACCATAGGCGCAGCTTATAGTCGAACGGATCGAAATAATGTAACTGTATTTAATCCCAATTCACCTAATAGTTATGGTAATTCCGTTGCGGCTAATTTGGGTGAAAAAGTTAAATTGGATTATCAAAATATTTTCAACATTCATAAATCTAATACTGTCACATTAGGGGTAGAAGAAGAGGCAGATAGTTTAAATAGTTCGGCGACATCCCCTGACCTTTATGGGACTAATGCCTCGATTCCAATTAAAACGATGAACACGGTGAGCACTTATTTACAAGATCAGATTAAGTTGTTTGAGCGTTCTTTTACTACTCTGGGCATAAGGTATGATGATAATAATCGTTTTGGTGGTCATGAAACTTGGCGAGTGAATGAGTTATTTACTATTAACGAAATAGGGACGCGCTTAAAAGGCAATTACGGTACTGGTTTTAAAGCGCCTTCACTCAATCAGCTTTATGACACCATCTATAATTCAGGTAATCCTAATTTAAAGCCCGAAACCAGTGTTAACTGGGATGTAGGCTTAGAACAGGATTTATTTCGTAAAAAAATCACAGCGGGTGTTAGTTATTTCAATAATAACTTTAATAATTTGATTCAGTATTTAAGTGTGCCGCCTTATACCAACAATAATGTCAGTCGAGCTAAAGCAAATGGCGTTGAAGCCTTTATGGAGGTGCGTCCCTTAACGGATTTAACCTTACGAGGTAATTATACTTATCAGCAAACTTTGGATATGGTTACGGACACTCAATTACTCCATAGACCTAAGAATAAGGCAAGTTTTGACGCAGATTATCAGTTTTTAAAAAAGGCACATATCCATGTCAATGTGTTAATGGTCGGGCAAAAAGCTGATAGTGCTTATATAGGATATACATCGGTACCTGTAACCATTGCCAGCTATACTTTACTTAATCTTGCCGGCAGTTACGATGTTAATAAGCATTTGCAAGTGTTTGCTCGAATAGATAACGTACTTAATAAACAGTATGAAGAAGTTTATGGTTATGGAACATCCAGTATTGCAGGATACGGTGGTGTAAAGCTAAGCTACTAAAACTATTTATACTGACTTAATTATGATGGGTAGGAACTTTTTTCTTTATATCCATTATAATAACCAACAACCCCTATATTTTTAAAGAGTAAACGATGAACATACAAACATGGCTACAAGCCAAATATTTACCTATAGCGCTTATTGCATTGATGGTTTTGACGCGATTCGAACATTTTGGTAGCGCTTTGCATCTTCCTGATGCCTCTTTAGCCGTGTTCTTTTTTGCTGGTCTTTATCGTAAAAAAGCTTTGTTATTATTTCTATTGGCTCTGGCGGCTTTAATAGATATGGCTGCTATTCAAAATGGAACGAGTAGTTACTGTATCTCCCCAGCTTATGTTTTTTTAATTCCCACTTATAGTGTTATGTTTTTTGCCGGTCAATATTGTGCGAAATTTAAATCCTTAAGTTTAGGTTCATTAAGCATTCAACTTAGCGCTGTATTGGTTTCGGCTAGTGTTGCCTTCGGTATTTCAAATTACAGCTTTTATTTATTCGCAGGTTTATTTGGCGACTTAACTTTGAGCCAGTACGCGGGACGTGTTACTCAGTTTTATATGCCTTATGTTAGTTCTGTATTGCTGTATGCTGGGTTGTTCTATGCTTTAATGCTTTTAGTTAAGGTTATATCAGCACTAAAAACTAATCAAAAGCCTGCTTAAATCAATGTTGTTGTTTAGCATAAAAAAGTCATAGTAAAGATTAAGTAGTTTTATACAAGTCTTAGATAATACTTAGGGTTGCATATTCGCAACCCTATACCTTCCCATAAGTTGCTAAGATCTGCTACCTTGGAAGCCATTGCCAAAGCCCATGTTTATTTTATTTTAATACATCACCTTCGGTGATGGGAATGGACGGGTAGGGCGCGCTATCGTTATGGCGCAATGCTTGAACGCGAGATTAATGCCACCTGTTTTTGCGGGACATAATAGGGCTATGTATTATGCAGCTATGCAGCATGCTATGAGACATGGGCGCTATGCACCTTTGATTAGACTATTTTATGATGCGACACAATAGAGTTTTGATTTTTAGCGGTTGCTAATGAAAACTAAGCATTCTAATGAAGTGCTATACGATAATTAAACGATAGGTGTGCAAGTTGTCATTTCTCTTGAACTTGACAACAACTAGTTTCTAACGTATTTTTACTAAAATTTATAAGCTGACCGGATAACCGGAAGCCAGTGCGCCTTAGGGTCACTGGCTTTTTTTTGGCCAAAATTTTACTAATTCATTGAAGTTTGTAGTCGAGATTGTAGTTCATAGTTACGGCATGGGTATTACTACGAATTGAGTGGTTATCTTAAGACTTATATCTTGCTCAGAAATAAAACGTATGACGAATAAAAACAAAGGAAATTGGATGTCAAAAGGAAACCAAGACAGTGTGCAATTTATGGGAGTTACTCCTCAGGTATGCACAGCATGAATAATTTAAGTTTTCATGCTATCAAACACGATTTTGGCATTGATGAATTGGTCATCAAACTCCGTGAGTTGCGCGAGCAATCTTTAGAAATTAGGCAACGCAAAGATAGTCCACCTAAGTTACCTTCGCGTAAAGAATTACAAGTTATCATCGACGGATTGGGTGCCGTGCTGTTTCCTAATCGCTTGGGCTCGCCAGATTTAAATGATGAAGGTATCGATTATTTTGTCGGATTGACTCTCGATACGCTGTGCCGTGAACTTCATAAACAAATCCGCCGTGAACTGCAATTTGTTTCGGGTCATGCGGAGCCAGATGATGGTGCTTATGAGCAATCCGTTGCTATTACAGGTGAATTTGTAAGGCGCTTACCTGAAATAAGAGCGTTATTAGATACTGATATACAATCGGCTTACCAAGGTGATCCGGCTGCGCGCAGTCCTGATGAGGTTCTGGTTTGTTATCCTGGCATTACCGCTATTTTGCATCATCGCTTTGCTCATGTTTTATATCAATTAGGTGCGCCACTGGTCGCTCGGATGATTTCAGAGTTAGCGCATTCAGCTACGGGTATTGATATTCATCCCGGAGCGACTATCGACCAAAGTTTTTTTATAGATCACGGCACAGGTGTGGTTATCGGTGAAACCGCCATCATAGGCAAGCGTGTGCGTGTCTATCAAGCGGTTACTTTAGGTGCTAAACGTTTTCAGAAAGATGATAACGGCATGTTGGTTAAAGGGAATGCAAGGCACCCTATCGTTGAAGATGATGTGGTCATTTATGCAGGTGCAACTATTTTAGGACGTATCACCATAGGCACTGGCTCAACCATAGGTGGAAATGTCTGGTTAACTCATAGCGTAGCACCCTTTAGCAATATCACCCAGGCCAGTACGCGCAGTGAATTATTTATTGATGGCGGTGGTATTTAACAAATCTCCCCTAACCCCTCTTTTCCAAAGAGGGGGACAGAATAATTACAATGATTTTAGCTTTAATCGTTCTTATGCTCAGGCATAGGAACACAATCAGTAACGCTTTGGCGTTGCTTAACATGACGCACTAGCGTCACTAATTCATTACTCACTAAAATAGGAAAAAAACATGTCAGATATCCATGAAGCAAATACCGCATTAGGCGATGTAGCAGCACGTACCCTTGCCAATGCAACCAAAACCGTTCCTATGTTATCAACCATCAGCCCTCGCTGGTTGGTGCATTTATTACAGTGGAAACCACTAGAAGCGGGTATTTATAGAGTCAATAAAGTTAAGAATGTCGGTGATCTTCATGTTGATTGTTCTAGCCTTGATGAGAAAGAACTGCCACAAACTTTCGTTGATTATGAAGAATGGGGTCGTGAATATCGATTGAATGCAGTGAATACTGTGTTGGACGTGCATACTCGTATTTCTGATTTATACAGCAGCCCACATAACCAAATTCATGAACAACTTCGTTTAACCATAGAAACTATTAAAGAGCGCCAAGAAAGCGAGCTTATTAACAATGCGGAATATGGTTTGTTGAATAATGTAGCACCTGGTTTTAAAGTACAACCTCGTACTGGCGCACCAACACCAGATGATATGGATGAGTTGATTTCACGCGTTTGGAAAGAGCCTGGATTTTTCTTGGCGCATCCTTTAGCGATCGCAGCTTTTGGTCGTGAATGTACCCGTCGCGGCGTACCACCCGCTATTGTCACAATGTTTGGTTCACAATTCTTGACGTGGCGCGGCCTGCCTATCATTCCATCTGACAAGCTGAAAGTTGTTAATGGTAAAAGTAATATTTTGTTGTTACGTACCGGTGAAAGTCGTCAAGGTGTGGTAGGTCTTTATCAACCTAATTTGACTGGCGAACTTAGCATGGGACTTTCTGTGCGTTTTATGGGCATCAATCACAAAGCGATTGCCTCTTACTTAATTTCATTGTATTGCTCAATAGCGGTGTTGACTGATGATGCGCTAGGCGTGCTCGAAAATGTCGAAGTGGGCAAGTACCATGAATACAAGTAAGGTTGAGCCGACTCATTTAGCACAGCAAGACTTTACTGAAAATGCCGGATTACCCGATATTGAGCAATTAACAAAGTTGGCTAATGAGCTATTTACTGCCTTACCTTGTGATGGCTCAAGATTGGGTCAGGCCTCTAGTTTGATAGCTGGTGGCTCGGCTTCGCCCTTAGCTTCTGCCGCAAGCCAACAGGATTTCGCTTTAGATGGTGATGCTGTGTTGCAAAAGTTTTTTGCCAAATCAGCGTCTCCTTATCAGCAAGTACCTGATAGTTTGGATACCAGTCCTGTTTTCGCTAATAACTCAGCGAATACCAGTGCTGGTTTAGCGAGTTTAGATAAATCTGTACTGGCAGGCATTTTACCCAATGATTTCGGCTTGCCTGATGAGGCTCAATTGCAGCAATTGTTGGTGTCGCGTGTCTTTACTGGGAGCAGTGTTCCTAGTTTGGATGCCGTTGAACAGTTTTCTGCGCCTGATGTTTTAAAGCCTAGTATTAGGCCACAGGATTCTGATGCACAGTTGCAAAAGCTATTTTCTGACAATGCGCGTTATCCTAACAGTGTCGAGGGTATTTCAGAGTCTAGTCAGCTTTTTAACGGTTTTGATGCTAGCTTGATTGCTGGGCTTTCACCTAAAGCTTATGGTCTGCCTGGTGAAGATGAGTTGCAGCAATTATTTGCTACGTCTCCAAAAGTTCCGGTTAGTACTAGCTCAGGTTCATCTTTTTATTTTCTCGATGAAATCAAATCTGAAGGTTTTAATGCACCTGCGCTTAATTCTGGTCATCCGGCATTTGATGTGCAAGCAGTACGTCGTGATTTTCCTATATTAAAGGAACGAGTTAATGGCCATCCTTTAGTTTGGTTTGATAATGCCGCTACTACACAAAAACCGCAATCGGTGATTGATAGAGTTTCGTATTTTTATGAACACGAAAATTCTAATATTCACCGCGCAGCTCATGAACTGGCGGCTAGGTCTACCGATGCTTATGAAAAGGCTAGGGATACCGTAGCGCATTTTATGAATGCCTCGTCTTCATCGGAGATAGTATTTGCGCGTGGTACCACTGAAGCGATCAATTTAGTCGCTAAAAGTTGGGGGCAGCAAAATATCAAAGCGGGTGATGAGATTGTTGTGACTTGGTTAGAGCATCATGCCAATATTGTGCCTTGGAAACAGCTTTGTGATCTAACGGGTGCGACTTTGCGCGTAGTGCCGGTAGATGAAGATGGTCAGGTGTTGTTAGGCGAATACCAAAAGTTATTAACTGCGCGTACCAAGTTAGTGTCATTTACGCAGGTGTCTAATGCTTTAGGTACGGTTACGCCGGCTAAAGTAATGATCGACATGGCACATCGGGTTGGTGCTAAAGTTCTGCTTGATGGCGCTCAGTCAGTTTCACATTTGCGTGTCGATGTACAGGCTTTGGATTGCGATTGGTTTGTGTTCTCTGGGCACAAAATCTTCGGTCCTACCGGTATTGGTGTGTTGTATGGTAAAGCCGAATTATTGGAATCCATGCCACCTTGGCAAGGCGGCGGTAACATGATTGAAGATGTGACTTTTGATAAAATCATCTATCAACCAGCGCCCGCTCGTTTTGAAGCCGGTACTGGTAATATCGCTGATGCCGTTGGTTTAGGTGCTGCATTGGAATACGTGTCAAAAATAGGCATCGATAATATCGCCCGTTATGAACATGAATTGCTGGTGTATGCGATGGGGGCTCTGCGCAGTATTTCTGGCTTGCGTTTGATTGGTACAGCGGCAGAAAAAACCAGTGTGTTATCTTTCGTGTTAGCAGGGCATAGCAATCAAGATATCGGTGTCGCTTTAAACCGAGTGGGTATTGCAGTACGCACCGGTCATCATTGCGCACAACCTATCTTGCGTCGTTTTGGCCTAGAAAGCACAGTACGTCCCTCCTTAGCGTTTTACAACACTCATGATGAAGTTGATTTACTCGTGACTACGGTAAGACGCATTCAAAGTGGTAAGGATTTTTAGTTAAGTTACTTGGCTATCAACTTAAGTTGGGACGCAGACGAGGCTTAATCTCAAACTGTTCGTCCTGTAATTATTCAATTCCCCCCTCTTTATCAAAGAGGGGGTTAGGGGCATAGGCGCTAACTTAAGGATTACAGCTTAAATAACAGATAGTTATTAAGGTTGTCATTAGTCGGCTTATCAGGTAAATATACCAAATTCAGGCTACCAACTTGAGACGGTACAGTACAAGGTTAAGTCGTTCGTGGTGAGCCCAGTCGAACCATGAACGGCTTTAACCGTACAGGCTCAGGATGAATGATTAAGCCTTGCACCGTGCACTGCCTTAGGTTGGCGCCTATGGGGTAGGGGAGATTTTATTAGATAAATAATCGTTAGTAGCCAGTTAATTTATATCGGGGACAGCTTGTGTGCCCGATAATTTGATGGCTCAATTAAATAATAACTTAAGCGACTGCGCTAATCCCCCATGCATTATGATTAACCGTATCAATTAGCTTAATGACCTGAGTGACGGCAATGTCATCAAATATGCCAAATAAACTTTGGTCGTGCAGATTAGTAAAAGGCGGCTCAAATAGCATCTTCTTATCTATCGTACCGTTTGTGGTCAAATAACTAATAATGCTATTAATAAACGTCAGTTGGTCGGCACGTAAATTTCCTGCTTGAATAAAATCTGCAAAGGCCGCTTGGGCTGCGCCAATATCTAAACCCACGATACTTCTGATAAACTCACCTAAGGGCTTATCACCATAATGCTCAATATAATCTTGTTGTGTGCCGATGGTTTTGCCATCAAACAAAATTTCTTCCAACACATTAAGTTCTGTTTCAGTAATCGGCTTATTGGTTTTTAGCTTATGAATCACCAAGTGATCTTTATGATTATGAATATAAGCTTCCACTCTATCTTTATAACTCTGTAAATTGGTATAGGTGGGTACTAAGTCATGATCACTAATCCGATCTATATCTAAGTCATCCTTAAAGGTGGTAATGACATTAACTTGTTTTTCTTTATCCAAATATTTAATCAAATCCCGCAATGATACCCGCACATGTTCTAGCCGATTAACATTAACTGCTGCCCAAAAAGTTGTGGATTGTAATTCGTTAAGCAATAGGACTTGCAAGGCAATGGCCGGAATATTTTGTTTCTTTAATAAAGCTTGTGCCGTAGTGCTTATTTTTTTGATATATTGATCTGTACGATAAGTGCTGGTTAATAACGCCAACTGATACTTTAAAATTAAAATATCAAAACGTCTAGCCAGCTCGTCATCCGCTTTATTAGGTACTATCAGCTTAGATAAATGCGCCGTGACTTCTAACAAGTTACTTTTAGATAAATTGGCCCATCGTAGCCGTTGAAGTTGGGGAAACATAGACTAACTTCTCGGCTTCAATCGCATCAGTGTATAACTGAGGAAAATCCAACTGAATAAATGTGAAATTACTCATTGTTATCGATTCCTTTTCTGCTCACAATTCTCTACCCTTATAACTGCCCCTAGCCACTCGTTCGCACACGCTTCATGGAGCGATTGCAAAACATCATCTAGTAATGATTTAGTGTGCATAGAATATAACACAAAGCCGTTAAAACAAACGTTGCGACACTTCGAGGTAAGAGCTAGCTGGGCAGATTAAAGAATGGGGCAAATAATTTATAGACTTTTATCTAGTATCAAGTTATAACAATAATTGCTAATTATTGTTATCTACTTAAATTGGAGTTTAAGTTTATGAATATTTCCCTTACCCCTCATTTTGAAGAATTGGTTAAAAATAAGCTTGAAAGCGGTCATTATCATTCGGCAAGCGAGGTTATCCGTGATGCTTTGAGACTGTTGGAAGAACGTGACCAAATGCGTGAGTTACGCATGGTGGAATTACGAAAAGAGATACAAAATGGGATAGATAGCGGAGATTCCACGCCTCTTGACATTGAAGCCATCAAGGCACAAGGACGGCAACGGCTCGCAGAAAGGGAAATTGGGGCATCTTGATGCCCCGTTTATTAAAAAGTCCACAAGCCGAAATAGACCTTGAAAATATCTGGCTCTATATCGCCCAAGACAGTCCTAAAAATGCCGATAGGTTTCTTGATTTGATTCAAGAGAAATGCGAGCTGATTGCCGATTTTCCAAGCTTAGGAGAAAGCTGTGCAGAACTTATTGACGGTTTGCGGAGTTTTCCCGTTGGCAATTATCTGATTTTCTATTTTCCATTAGAAAACGGGGTCAATATTGTTCGAGTTATGCACGGCTCTCGTGATATGAACACCCAATTTCACTAAGAGCCATATGCGGCGCTTGATTAAATTCTATTTTCATACAAATCAGCGATATCGACCGACTTTATAAAGATTGCGCCACGGCCTTGGCTATCTCTTCTAGGGTGACGGTCGATCCTGTATAAGCTAAGATTTTTGGACCTGCGTCAACTTGTGAGACTTTATTTGTTTTTACAGGCCGCATGATGATTGCATCGCCTTGGCGTTCAAAAGCCAATTCAGTACCTGGTTTTAAACCCAGCGCATGAATCAGATTGTCAGGTATGTGGATATCGCCATAAGCGGATAAGGTGGGCATGTGCTTACTCTAGTAATAGTTTAAGTGTGCGTAGAATATAACATATTGCTGTTAAGTGGTTAACTCGCCTTTAAAAGCCCGTTGGAGCAGGCTGTTAAATAATGCTTCTGATTTTTCTAGGCTGGCTAGGGCTAGTTGTTTTTGAGCTTCGATGGTTTGGATGCTTTTAGTAAATTGGTTCTGTAAGCTTACCGGTGGAACTCCAATTTCAAGATTTAATATGATTTTCTTATTCAAATTCATCATTGTTACGCCTTGAGAGTTTTGCTCTAAATAGGTTTTACAGCTTTTACTAGATAACGCGTGTAACAGAAATAAAGGGTTAATTGATTTTTTAGGTCTAATAAATAAACTTCCAGTACCACAAAAATAATTGTTTTCATTCTCTGTCACTATCGCACAACGCCCCATTTCGCCACGTCTTGCCATAATAATATCATTGGTTCGTAAATGATAATTTGGCAAGCTCTCATACTTTTCCCTTGATAATGTGAATGACTGATCTGGTGCTATTTTACTTTTGAGTATATGAATCGGATTAATTAATGGGATGCCATTATTAATGTAGTCGTGTTTATGAAGTTGAGAACCAAATGGACCGATTTGTACATTTTCAGATAATTCTTTAATGGGTTGTTTTACAAAACCTTTATCATTTTGAAAGAGATCACCGAACATATCCAAAAACAAAGACTGGCTAAGGGCATTATATTTTTCAATCAGTTGTTGGGCTTCTTGTCTTAGGCTGTCCGCTGCGTCTAATATACTGGCAATTTTTTGTTGTTATGGTAGGGGGGGCAGAGGGATTTTGTAATTCTTTAAAAAATCAGATGATATTTGTTTTTGACCGGCTGCACCTTTCATAGCATGCTGTCCATAATGCCTAAAGCTATCATTCCAAACTAAGTAAAAAAGATATTTACCATCCGATATTCCTTGAATTGGTCTTAATACATGAAACTCAGTAGATCCATATCCAATTAAGTTTTTAAGCTCACTTGTAAATACTGCTTTTCCATTTTCGAAGCACGGAGTTATTTTAGCTAAAAGAATGTCTCCACGTTCGAAGTAAGTAAATCCCTTCTTTGTTTCCGATAACACCCTTAATTCTTGATCAAGTATTTTTCCTTTTTCTGAAACACTAGACAAACTAGGTTATTTACTGGAAGATTCATGCCGACTTTTTGAACGTTCATGACGGTTAATAGAGCCTCTAAGTCATTTAATTGAAAGTCTACGAGCCTGTTTTTTAATTTATTCCACGGTCATGGTGGTTTTTTCTACCGGATTTATAGTTCGCTCAACAGTCATGCATTATTTTTGAACAAGAATTAGGTTGCCCTTAAGGGCCGTAGACGGTTTTAAAGTCGACTAAAACGATTCCAAAAGTGTAAGCGACTGTGAAAGTATTATTTAGTAACGTAAAAAAACAATTCTTTAATTTTATAAGTCATTGTTTTTATTTGTTGTGGGAGAGGCTTTAGCCTTGTATTCGAGGCTAAAGCCTCCCACAACTCTAAAAAATCTTAATTTAATGACATTGCTCCAGCCCTTTTTTTAAAGGGTGAGTTAGGGCAATGTTGTTTAAGGGTTTATTTTGTGTTTATTCCTAAGCTGATTTTTGTATATCTATAGATACAGCAAGGTTTTCATAATAAGAACCTTGCACAAGTTTAAAGCCGGCGCTTTCAGCTAGTTGTGCATCGCGATCTTGATCAATCTGCAATAGGATGCTTTGCCCTCCGCCTATTTCCACTTGTGCATTTAACTCACGTAATTTTTTAGCTAATGTTTCATCGCGTTGTTGATCTAGGGATTTAGCAGATAAGCTAACATAATAGGGCGATAGCTGGGTAATAAGATCAAACGATTGTTTTTCCTGTGCGACATAATCAAACTTAAGCGCGATTTTATAACCCCGAACGCGATAATTGATGAGCCCAGCAATAAGTGCTGGATAGTGTTTGGCATAAGGGCTACTTACAGTCATAGTAATGACTATATTTTTGGTTTCTAAGCCGCAATGGTTGATCACTTCTTCAAAATAAGCGCCGTGATCCTTTTTAATGCCGAGTATGTGGCGAGGATCAACTTCAAGAAATAATGAGTTCTGTAAATGTGTTAGAGGTAAATAATTAAGCATGTGGGTGGTGCGCGATAAGCGATCAAAATCAATAATGGATTCAAAATTATTGGCTTCATGAGGTCGATGGTTCAGCAAGTTTTCTATCTCGTCTGAATACAGGTATTGAACTTCATGAGTCGATACTCTGAGCTTAGCTGCATGAGCAACTATTTCATTAGGCTTTTGAACAAGGCGTATAGGTAAAAAAAGGCTGCTGATTTTAATTTGTCCAAATAATGCGCTGATCACTTCATTTTCGAGCAGAAAGGGGCGAAAGCTTGAGTGATGCTCCTGTCCGAAGCGGTCGTTAAAATAATCAGCTAAATTTTGTAAGGGCATAGCTTATTCCTTTTAGATGTTAGGTGGTGTTGAAAACTAAACGTCTGATATGCCAGAAAGTGAGGATTATTAATGCTGCTGTAGTTGCTGTATAAAAAAAAGCGGGCCTAAGCCCGCACAAAAAACATTCCCTGTTTACAGGAGAGACACATGAATACTCACTCAATGCAAACACCATGATTGGTATTTGCTGGGCTTGGATATAGCTTAAGGGTATAGCTTGATTTAATAAAACGGTATTATTCGAAGTTAATATCTAATAAATGGATAATTAATGGTATGGAGGAAATGGTGCTATCTATATAATAATAAATCGCATTATCGGTATTTACAAACCGTAAGGACAGGTCGCGACCTGTCCTTACATTAAGATCGACTTCTAGATTTAGATCGATTTAATGATTAGTTTAATAAGCCAAATCTCCCCTAACCCCTCTTTGTTAAAGCATAGGTATCTACACAAATAATGGTTAGCATTCCCACGCAAGAACGATAACATTGTGGTGAAGATCGTAGGGGCGTATGCAATACGCCCCTATGGTGTTTTTTTATCGTTTCCACGCCGATAAGAGACTTGTGTAGAACCCTCTGTTGTTAAAGAGGGGGTATCATAAAAAATACCTTCACAGTCGATTCCGCTCGTAAAGTCTTATTTCAGCGTACATAAGATCTCGACTTATATTCTTTTTTAAAATTGACAGCTAATTATTCTATAATGGTATTATTTTCAAACTAAATACCAATCACTATCTCATGCGTTCCCCCACACCGATCGATCATCATGTCATTTAAATTCTCTAAATTAGCGTTGTTAACGACTTGCTTGTTATTAATAGCTTGTGGACAGCCAGGTCCTTTATATATGCCAGATAAACCTGCGCCGATTTATGTGCCCCCTGAACCGCAATCACCACCTACTGATAAAAATAAATAAATATGGATTATTTTAATTACCGCAACAATGAGCTGTATGCCGAAGATGTCGCTGTGCAAGATATCTGTGCTCAATATGGCAGCCCTTGTTATATCTATTCAAGAGCCACTTTGGAACGACATTGGTTGGCTTTTGATCGGGCTTTTGCAGGTCGACCACATTTAATTTGTTATGCCGTAAAAGCCAATTCAAATATTGCGCTGCTTAATGTTTTAGCCCGCTTAGGTTCTGGTTTTGACATTGTTTCTTTAGGTGAGTTACAGCGGGTTTTAGCTGCAGGTGGTGACGCTAAGAAAATTGTATTTTCTGGGGTAGGTAAGCGTGAAGATGAAATCTTAGCGGCTTTAAAAATAGGTATACGCTGCTTTAATGTAGAAGTGATCGATGAACTTGATCGAATCAATAAGCTGGCTGCTGAGCTAGGTGTGATTGCTCCAGTTTCTTTTCGCGTGAATCCAGATGTCGATGCAAATACCCATCCTTATATATCTACTGGTTTAAAGGAAAATAAATTCGGTATCGATATTAATCTGGCATTAGACGAATATAAGCGTGCTGCACAGATGTCAAATATTGAGGTGGTCGGAATCGATTGTCATATTGGTTCTCAATTGACAGAAACGCGACCTTTTTTAGATGCCTTGGATAAAGTCCTCAATTTAGTCTCTGCATTAAAAGCTGAGGGTATAGACTTAAAGCATTTAGATTTGGGGGGTGGTTTAGGTATTCGTTATAACGAAGAGCAGCCGCCCGAACCTGCTGATTATATCGCTGCGCTTTTAGAACGCTTAGGCGAGACTGATTTTGAGATTTTATTGGAGCCAGGACGTGCAATTGTCGGTAATGCCGGTATTTTAGTCACTCAAGTTGAATATCTAAAACCTACCGAGCATAAAAACTTTGCTATTGTTGATGCGGCTATGAATGATCTGGTTCGTCCCTCATTATATAGTGCATGGCAGGCAATTATTCCAGTTAAGCTTGAAAGTGATGCTGCTGAGTTGCAATGGGATATTGTTGGCCCAGTTTGTGAAACCGGTGATTTCCTAGGTAAGAATCGTGCTCTTAAGTTGGCAGTTGGTGATTTATTGGCGATACGCTCATCGGGTGCTTATGGCTTTTCTATGAGCTCTAATTATAACTCTAGACCTAGAGTGCCTGAGCTTATGGTTGATGGCGATCAGACCTATTTGATCAGAGAAAGAGAAAGCATAGCGCAGCTTTGGTCTGGTGAGCATTTATTACCATGATCCATTTCACTAAAATGCAGGGCTTGGGCAATGATTTTGTGGTGATCGATGCCATTAATCAAATCATTAATTTAAGTGCTGAACAAATTCGTTTTATGGCTGATAGGCATTTTGGCATTGGTTTTGATCAGCTTTTGCTGGTTGAAAAACCTGTTAGTGCTAATGCTAATTTCAAATATAGAATTTTCAATGCCGATGGTAGTGAAGTCTCGCAATGCGGTAATGGTGCAAGATGCTTTGCTAGATTCGTGCGCGATAAAGGTTTGTCAGATCAAAATAGTATTTGTGTTGACACCAATGCCGGACAATTAATTTTGAGCTTTACTGATGATGATTTGATTACTGTCAATATGGGTGTTCCTAAGCATCTACCTTCAGAGATTCCTTTGCTTTTTGCACACGAAGCTTTGAATTATGAAGTGACTATTAATGGCGTTAAGCATGTTTTTGGTGCAGTTTCAATGGGTAATCCTCATGCAGTGTTAGTGGTTGATGATTTGAACAACACGCCAGTGGCTGATTGGGGTAGGGTGTTAGAAAGACATGAATTATTTCCAGAGCGTGCAAATATCGGCTTTATGCAAATTATTGATCGTCAGCACATAAAGTTGCGCGTTTATGAGCGAGGAGCTGCTGAGACGCTGGCTTGTGGAAGTGGTGCTTGTGGCGCTGTGGTGATTGGTATTTTACAAAGTTGTTTAGACTCAGAGGTCAATGTTGAATTGCCTGGTGGTCAGTTAGTTATCAATTGGGCTGGGCGTGGTGAGGCTGTTTTTATGACAGGTTCTGCGACCTCTGTTTTTGATGGAATTATTAATTTATGAGTAAGAAAAGTACGCAAGTAAGCGCAGATCAAGTCGCTGAATACTTACAACAATATCCAGATTTCTTTCATGATCATTTAAATTTATTAGAAGATTTAAATATTCCTCATCCAAGTGGAACGGCAACGTCTTTAATATTAAAACAAGTGGAGTTGCTAAGGACTAAGCATCAAGATTTGGAATATCAACTGAATGATTTATTAGAGATTGCCAGAAATAACGATGCTTCTTTTATTCGTATGCATAAGCTCACATTGGCTTTGCTTGAGGCCTCCACACTTTCGGAAGTTGTTAATAATCTTAATATTGTTATGGCAGAATATTTTCTAACTGATTTTGTGGCTGTGCGTATTGTAAAAGAGGTCTCTAATCCTCCTATTAGTAATTTGTTTATAGAGCCAAGTAGTGAGAATTTAAAGCCCTTTTTAAAAGTATTGGCTAGCAATCAACCTAAGTGTGGTCGAGCTACTTTAGCTCAAGCTAAGGTATTGTTCGGTGATGCGGCAACTGAGGTTAAGTCATGCGCAATTATCCCAATGAACTTTACAGAGCTTGACGGTATTTTGGCAATAGGTAGTCGAAATGAGGATAGGTTTCATCACAGTATGGGGAATTTGTTTTTAACACAGATGAGTGAAATTATAGGTACTCGATTTATTGCTCTGTTAAATAAAGCGAATGTTGGCTGATCAGGAATCGTTGTTAGTCAATTTTTTAGAGCAATTGACAGTAGAAAAACGCTCTTCTAGCCATACGGTTGCAAACTATCAAAGAGACATTCGCCGTTTACAAAATTTTTGTAGTAGTAAAGCTATAGAGCAATGGTCAGCAGTTACGCAGAATGATATTAGGTCTCATATAGCCAGTAGGCATCGACAAGGTATAGGCAGTAGTAGTCTGCAAAGAGAGTTGTCAGCTATACGCAGTTTTTATGGTTATTTGTTGAAACAAAGATGTGCAGAGATTAATCCAGCTCAATATGTAAAAGCCCCTAAACAAGTCAAGAAATTACCTAAAACAATGGATGTTGATCAAGTTAAAGGGTTGTTAGAGGCAGGAAGTAGTTCAATACTTGAGATGAGAGATTTGGCTATGTTTGAGCTATTTTACTCGACAGGCCTGCGGTTAAGTGAGTTGGCAGCTCTTAATGTTGAAGATGTTGATTTGCAAGATCAATCTTTAGTAGTCCGTTCAGGGAAAGGTGGGAAGTCAAGATTATTACCTGTAGGAACCAAAGCAATAGCAGCCATTAATCTTTGGTTGCAACAACGAATAAAATCAGCCACTACTGAGACGGCTATATTTATAACCTCGACAGGAAAACGTCTTGGTCAACGAAGTATTGAATTGCGCTTAGAGTTGTGGTGCAAGAAAAAGGGCATTGCAGAGCACATTCATCCCCATATGCTTAGGCATTCTTTTGCTAGTCATTTGCTTGAAGCGAGTCAGGATTTAAGGGCTGTGCAGGAGTTGCTTGGACATAGTAATATTTCGACAACACAGATATATACCCATCTTGATTTCCAGCATTTAGCTGAGGTCTACGATAATGCCCATCCAAGAGCAAAAAAAAAACCAGAATAGCATTGCCTTGTTAGGCAAAAACATTAAAAATCTGCTAACATGTGACCTATTTTTTATATAAAAGTAGTCTGTTTTTATCAGAGATAACCTTAATACAGGATAGCGGAAATGGCAGCAAGCGATACATTGGATGAAGGAAAATCTAAAGGGATACTTTGGGGCTTTGGTATGCTTACCTTGGTGGTTCTCATTGTGCTTCTAATATTGGGTGCTTGGTGGGGTAGTGAACCTGGTCAGTTTAATATATTAGAAGAGGCTCACAAACGATCAGAAGAATCAAAATTAGAAAGTGAACATGGTGGTCATGGCGGTGGTCATGGTTCAGCACCTGCGGAAGAAGCACATAAGTCAGCAGAAGAGGGGCATAAGCCTGCCGAAGAGCTTGATATTTCTGAGATGCCTATCGGTTATGTCTATACAAATACCTTGGCTCATATCGCCGAAGTTCTTTTGCATAAGAGTGGCGGTTATATTACTAATGACGTCGCGCCTCCTGGCGTATTTCTCGATAACATTTCTAATTGGGAATATGGGGCTTTGGTTATGTTGCGCGATGCGACAACCGCACTTAGAAACCACTTTGCTAGGGATCAATCACAATCAGCAGAAGATCCTGATTTAGCCATTGCAGAGCCTTATTTTTATTATGAACATAATTCATGGGCTTTACCGTCTACTGAAGCTGAATATCAAAAAGGTATAGAGGCTTTACATAAATATATGACGCGTTTGCAAAAATATGGTGGCCCTGTTAAAAAAGCTCAGTTTTATTCTAGGGCTGATAATTTATGGCAGTACACTGAGGTCGTTATTAAGCGTTTAGGCGGCTTATCAACACGTTTGACGGCTAATAGCGCCGGTGGAAATTATGGTCCAGGGCTTTCTGATATTGAAAAATTAGCTGCTGATGAAAAAGGCACGCCCATTACAAAAGTATCTTGGCTGGAAATAGACGATATTTTCTATGAGGCACGTGGAGCAAGTTGGGCTTTATTGCATATACTCAGGGCGATTAAACATGATTTCGCGGATATTTTGTTAGATAAACGAGCTATGCGTACCGTTGATATTATGATTAAGGCGATGGAAAATGCTTTGACGCCAATTTTAAGCCCGATGATTTTAGATGGTAGTGGTTATGGTTTATTTGCTAACTATTCATTGACTATGGCAAATTATATATCTAGGGCTAATGCTGCAGCACTTGATTTACGTGACATTATGAATAGGGGTTAAGTGTTGATGGATGAGCAAATTAATTATAATTTGACCCAGTTGGCTACTTGGAAGCGAATTTTCTTTATGCTTATTTTTACTGCTATTGGTTCATTGGTCAGGATGACGCTGTGGTTTGTGATTCTATTGCAGGTCGCTTCAACTTTATTAACAGGAAAAACTAATCCCAATATTTTAAACTTTGGTCGTAGTCTATCTGTTTATACCTATCATATATTACTGTTTTTGACTTTCAATACCGAAACAAAGCCATTCCCTTTTTCAGATTGGAATATGACCGCTGAATTGCAACTACCTAAAGAGTAGTTGTTACCACGGTAGGGGAGTATTAGTTCCGACGCTGATAGAGCTATAGGGATGTGCTGGTTTTTATTGTGTCTATCTTAAGTTGATAATAATCTTCCGCACTTTTAATGACACTTGGTGGGGGGATTTTGTAGGCCGGAATAAGGCTTTTCGAGCGTAAGCGAGAAAAGCGTTTCCGGCATGGGCAACCACTCATGTACCGGAAGCGCCATCACTCGCTAGGCTAGTATGGTCTTATTCCGGTGATTAAATAATCGTTTGAGCCTGTAGGTCAGCATGGTAAGACGATCTTACCATGGGTGCGCTAGCAACTTGCTTAAAGCCTAATTGTTTCGCTACTTCGGCATAGTCATCAAATTCTTGGGGAGTAATATAGCTCAATACCGGTAAATGCAACTTGGTGGGTTGAAGATATTGACCTAAAGTAAGCATTGAACAGCCATTAGCTATTAAGTCTCTCATCACTTGATGTACTTCTTCTTGTTCTTCACCGACACCTAGCATGAGTCCTGATTTAGTAGGGACAGTTGGTTGAGCAATGCTGTATTTTCGTAACAACTCTAGTGAACCAAGATAATCTGCACCTGGGCGGACTTGCTTATAAAGTCTAGGCACGGTTTCTAAGTTATGGTTGAAAACATCGCAAGGTTGTTCGGCGAGTATTGCTATTGCTTTATCGATACGGCCACGAAAATCAGGTACTAATATTTCAATTTTGGTAGTAGGGGTTTGTAGACGTATTTTTTTGATGCAGTCGGCGAAATGTCCTGCGCCTCCATCTCTTAAATCATCCCGATCAACTGAAGTAATCACTACATATTTTAAGGCCATGGCTTTAATAGCATCAGCCAGGCTTTGTGGTTCGTTGGCGTCCAGTGCTAATGGTTTGCCATGTGCCACATCGCAAAAAGGACAGCGGCGCGTACATAAGTCGCCCATAATCATAAAAGTGGCTGTGCCGTGTTGAAAGCACTCGCTAAGATTGGGGCAGGCGGCTTCTTCACAAACCGTATGTAGTTTGTGTTCACGTAATAGTTCTTTGATTTTTGTAACTTCATTGCTGGCAGATAATTTGACTCGTATCCACTCGGGTTTTCGCAAAACGTTATCGGTGGGTTCAACTTTTATGGGAATACGAGCAAGTTTTTCTGCGCTACGTTGATGAGATTCTGGTGTTGAGCGGGAAGGGGCTTGAATGGTCATTTTGATAGTGTCGATGTAATGGTGCTGACTAGGGAGTTTGCAAGTAGATCAGTGTCAATATTAACACCTAAGTCAGAGAGTTGTGTGACTTTAAGGTCAGAATAACCGCAGGTGTTGATATGGTCAAAGGGTTTTAAGTCCATGTTGTTGTTTAAACTAAGGCCATGATAGCTGCAGTTTTTTTTAATTCTTAAACCAATGGAGCCGATCTTTTTCCCTTCAACATAAACACCTGGAGCATCAATTTTGGCACTAGCAGAAATACCCAATTCTGCTAGTGTGTTAATCATAGAGCATTCTAATAAGCTGACAAGTTCACGTATATTGAGTTCTAGGCGCTTTATATCAAATAAAGTATAGATGACTAATTGACCTGGGCCATGATAGGTTGCTTGCCCACCCCGATCTGATTGAATGACTGGGATATTGCCAACATTGAGTAGGTGTTCTGTTTTACCATTTAAACCCAAGGTGTAAACAGGATTGTGTTCTACGATCCAAAGCTGGTCTTGGCAATCGCTACTGCGCTCTTCAGTGTAGCGCTGCATATTTTTCCAGGTGGTGGTGTAATCCTGCAGCCCTAGGTCACTTATTATCATGAGCGAATGGATTAGGTATTAAATTAAGATTACTTATTACAGAGCCATTAATACATGAGGGTGATCGGTTAAATCTTGGTATATAGCATCCAACTGTTGTTTGCTGTTAGCTTCAATGATCACCGTAATTGCCATGAAATTACCATCTTTGCTAGGGCGAGAATTTACAGAATCTGCAGTAATTTCTGGAGCGTGGCGCCGAACAATATCTATTACGATTAAATCAAGTTCAACATCTGATTTCCCCATGGCTTTAATCGGGAATGGGCAGGGGAATTCAAAAAGCGTTTCTTCAGTCATAGTAGAGATTTTTTATAAGCTTGAAATAAGTGATTGACTATGTGCCATACGGAACCTGGCTTGCCATCACCTACTAGTTTAGAGTCTAGTTCTACCACAGGGATTATTTCGCGTGTTGAACTAGTTACCCAAATTTCACTCGCTGTCTGTATAGCTGCGAAAGAAATGTTATCTTCTCTACAAGGGATGTCATTTTTTCTAGCGATGTCCAAAATTACATCTCTGGTTATGCCGGGTAAAATGCTATTGCTTTTGGCTGGGGTAATAAGGACATCATCAATCACTGCGAATACGTTACTCGCAGCACCTTCAACCACATAACCGTCTTTTACCAATAAGGCTTCTGCACATCCATTGTCTATCGCTTCTTGTCGGTGCAAAATATTGCCAAGTAGGGTAATGGCTTTGATATTGCAAAATTGCCAACGACTATCATCTAAACTGATAGCTTTGACGCCATGATTTAAGCCTGCAAAGGGGACGATATTTGAGCACATGGCAAAAACAGTTGCCTCTATGTTTTCAGGGAAAGCATGGTCTCTTTTTGTTGCAACGCCACGAGTAACTTGCAAGTAAATATATTGATCGAATTGCGGATTTAATAGTGGAATTAGAATTTCTAACCATTGTTCCCGACTATGTGGATTAGCAAGTCTTATTCCGTCTAAGCTATTTTCTAGGCGTTGTAAATGATCTTGGAAATGAAATAAATGTCCAGAATAAGCGGGTATGACTTCATAAACGCCATCACCAAATAAAAATCCACGATCTAAAACTGAAATTTTTGCTTCATTCAGTGGGATATAATCACCGTTTAAATAAACTATCTTATTTTCCATTATCAGATTTCTCCATCATTAACAGAGCGCTATCAATTACGCGTTGAAACATATTGCCTTTATCAATGGATTGTAAGCTAACTAAGTCTTTTTCGATGATAAGTTCATCTTTTAATGACACTCTTACAGAACCTAATTTTGTATGCTCTGCGATAGGAGCAATAATCTTTTTATCAATATTAACTACAGCCTTGAGGTCTGAATAAAGACGGCGTGGAATAGTGACGTATAGGTCTTCTGTAAGACCTAATGGAATAGTCTTGTTGGCACCTTTCCAAATTCTAGCTTCATTGAGTGGNTTATTGCCTTCGTATAANCGGTGTGATTCATAAAATCGAAAGCCGAAATTAATTAAGGTTTGATTCTCGTTAGCTCTAGCGATGGCACTTTTTGTGCCCATTACGACAGAAATAAGGCGCATGTCTTCTCTCAGCGCCGAGGCGACTAAGCAATAACCCGCATCATCAGTAAAGCCGGTTTTAACGCCGTCTACTGAATCATCTCGAGAAAGAAGTTTGTTGCGATTTTGCTGGGTAATTTTATTGTAAGTGAATTCTTTTTGTGAGAACCAAGGATAGTATTCAGGAAATTCTTTGATTAAGGCAGCCGTGAGTATTGCTAGGTCACGCGCACTGCTGTAATGATCTGGATTAGGTAAGCCATCACTATTTTTAAAATGACTGTTATTCATTCCCAAACGTGCGGCATGTTGGTTCATCATGTCGGCAAAGGTTGTTTCATCTCCTGCGACATGCTCGGCAAGGGCTACACTTGCATCATTGCCTGATTGAATAATAACGCCATGTAACAAATCTACAATCTTAACTTGATTTCCAAGTTCTAAAAACATACGAGAACCTGAGGTTTTCCAGGCTTTTTCGCTAATAGTTACGGTATCGTCTAAGTGTAAATGGCCGTTGCTGAGTTCTTTGAAGACGACATAGACAGTCATGATTTTGGTAAGACTTGCGGGTGCAAGTCTTGCGTCGGCATTACTTTCTGCTAAGACTTTGCCAGTATGGAAGTCTTCTAGTAAGTAGGCGCTTGCAGCAATAGTAGGTGCAGAGGGGGTTGTGATTTCATTTTCTTGAGCGTGTGCTTGAGAAAAGGTAATGAATAAGCTGAAAAACCAAATTAAGTAGTATTTATTAAAAGGATGCATTGCTCTTTAATGTGACAGGTAAACAATATTTTAGCTTACATTGTAACACGCGTGCTTTGTGATAGGTTGGATTCAGTAACAAATTGTGTGTCAAATATGCCAATTTCTGCCAGTTGTTGGTTAAGTTCATTAGCATTAACAGTTGATTTGATTGGACCTATTTGAACCTTATATAAAGTTGATTTTTTATAGGTAGATGAAAGAATTTTTGCTGAGGGTAAATTGCTAGCGGCTATTTTATTCTTAAGTTCTAAGGCTTTTTTGGCCGTTCCAAAGCTGCCCACTTGAAGAAAAACTTGCTTTGCTTGAGTTGCGGCTAGTTGTTGAATTTTTGGTAACGCTTGTTTTGGTGATATGGCTTTAATTTCAATAGCGCTTGAATTACCTTCACCCAAATCTAGATTTTTTGCAGCAGCATAGGACAAATCGACTTCTTTATTACCGACAAAAGGGCCTCTATCATTAATTCTGACAATAATGCTGCGATGATTAGTTAAGTTAGTGATTTGAGCGTATGAGGGGATTGGGAGTGTTTTGTGTGCAGCAGTCATGGCATACATGTCAAATATTTCGCCAGTAGCTGTTTTTTTACCGTGAAAACCAGGTCCATACCAAGAAGCTATACCTTGCTTTAGATATCGGCTAATGCGGGGTAATAAGTTGTCTTCAGAGTTTTGATCACCAGCAATGTTCGTGTTTAGTTTTGTATGCTGTCTTAATACAGCTGAATCTTCTGGAGTTATGTCCGTGGTTCTGGCGCTTTTAATTTGATCTGTTGAACAGCCAAACAAGGTAAGAACTAAGGTTGCTATTATTATTTTATTCATGGTTACCGCCTTTTTTATTTAAAATAGACTTTCTTAATTGGTATACAGCCATAGCATATAAGGGCTATGGTTGTAACGAGTTATGACATTAATTTGTCTAAACCCGCCCAGAGTTCATTAGTGGGTCTTTGCCCTAATGGTTGCTCAAAAGTAAGTAGTTTTACTTTAGTGATTAAAGAAGGAATTGGCCTCATTGTTTTTAAGTTGAATAAATTTTAACTCGCCTTGTCTTAAGTCCAGCTTAAGTCCATCGGATAATATTAATTTGAAATATTATTGTCTTCATGCTTCGATTGCTGGGAATTCGTTGTTTTTATATCTCAGGCTCTATTGTACCTAGGCTCATGAGTTAAGAATCCCAGTAAAAAGAATCTAAATAAATGGGGGAATGAAGTAAGGTAATTATTTAGTTAACTATACTTTAAGAGGCTGCTAGTAACTTAAGAATTGGAATAAAGAAGAGTGTCCTAGGGGTCATAGGTATCTACACAAATAATGGTTAGCAATCCCACGCAAGAACGATAACATCGTGGTGAAGATCGTAGGGGGTTTCCACGCCGATAAGAAACATGTGCAGATACCTATGCCTAGGGGCGCAAATTCTCCTTGTAAGCTCTTAAATCATGTCGAATAAGAAAGTAAGCTGGGTTAGCGATAGAGACTGTGAAAGAATTATTTTTTATGTCCCCCCTTTTTAGCAAACAAGGATTAGTTGAGATTTGAACTATTAAAAATAATCATTAAATCAATTGTATTGTAGGGGTAGGTCGCGACCTGTCACTCTGGAGTGAAATGTACTGATGGGGAAGCTAAAATCATAATATCCCCTAGTCTCGATAGCTTAAGCTGATATTTTGTAGGCTATTTTGTCGGGTTACGGTATCGCTAACCCGACTTACATAGCAGTAAGGGTAATGTTAGATTAGATATGAAGAGTTTTAACGAAATTTTTTATGGGTATGTATAGACATTAAGATACCGAAGCCAGATAACAGAGTAACTATAGAGGTGCCACCATAACTAATCAAAGGTAAAGGGACGCCGACAACAGGAAGTATTCCAATGACCATGCCTATGTTGACAAACACATAAACAAAAAAAGTTAAGGAAAGACTACTGGCTAATAATCGATTATATGAATCTTGGGCTTGGCTTGCGATATAAAGGCAACGAGTTATTATTATTAGGTAGAGCGTTAATAATGAGAGTCCACCAAATAGACCAAACTCCTCTGCAAATACAGCAAAGATAAAGTCGGTAGAGCTTTCCGGCAAAAAATCTAGTTCTGATTGTGTGCTTCCCAACCAACCTTTTCCATAAATGCCGCCTGAGCCGATTGCTATTTTAGATTGAATGATATGATAGCCTCTGCCTAAAGGATCCGCTTCTGGGTTTAAGAAAGTTAGTACTCTATCTCTCTGATAATCGTGCATAAAGTGCCATAAAATGGGCGTTAATGCTGATAAGATTGTAATGATCGCTGCAATAAAAAGCCAAGATAAGCCAGCAAAAAACAGTACAGCGGCTCCTGAACTAAAAACCAACAGAGCTGTTCCTAAATCAGGTTGTTTAGCGATTAATACAGTGGGTATTATTATTAACAAGCCAGCCACGATTAGATGTTTTTTCTTAGGTGGCATAGGATGCTCTGCTAGATACCAAGCAATCATCATTGGCGTAGTCAGTTTAATCATTTCTGAGGGTTGAAATCTAAATAGTCCGAGTTCCAGCCAGCGCTGTGCGCCTTTGCCAATTTGCCCCATAATGAGCACTGCGATCAGTAATAAAATACCTAAGCTAAAAAGTAATGTTGAATAGCGTTTGAATTGATAAGGATCAATATGAGCAATAATAGTCATTAAAAGAAAAGCTAAGGCGACTCGTTGAGCTTGTCGTATAAGTACATCTATATCTTGACTGCCAGCACTATACAAAATTACAAAGCTTAAAATTGAAGCCAGCAATAAGCCAATAAATAATGGGATATCAATATGTAGTTTTCTAAGGATAGTTCCTAATAGTGAAGGCGGTTCAAAATGCTCGTGACGAGTTTCAGTTTTCATTATTATCCTTTAAGAATTGCTTGATGACTTGACCTGCAATGGGGGCGGCGACAGAGCCACCGTGGCCACCATTTTCAACGATAACCGCTACCGCAATTTTAGGATCGTTGGCAGGTGCAAATGATACAAAAAGCGCGTGATCACGAAACCTAAAGTCGATGCTATTTTCATTGTATTTGGCGTTTTGTTTAATACCTAAAACTTGAGCAGTTCCCGTTTTTCCTGCAATTTGATAATTAATATGAGTATTAATGCCTTTGGCAGTGCCTCTTGCACTGTGAACCACATTGATCATGCCATCAATGACCGTATTAACGTTTTCTTGTTTAAGAGCTATGGTGTCTTTGTGTGTTTCTGGGCCGGGACTTGTTTCATGGGCTCTAACTATTTTATCAACCAGAAAAGGTGTAACAACATGCCCTTGGTTTGCTAAGGTTGCAGTGGCTCTAGCAAGTTGCAAGGGCGTTACTTGAAGATAACCTTGGCCTATTCCAGTTATTAATGTTTCACCTGGATACCAAGATTGTTTTTTCTGTGCAAGCTTCCATTCGCGTGAGGGTAATAGACCTGTTTTTTCACCGATCAGATCAATGCCTGTTTTTTCTCCAAAACCAAATTGCTGAAGAAAACTGTGCATGTGATCTATACCTAGCATAGAAGCAAGTCGATAAAAATACACATCGCACGACTCAGTAATTGCTTGATTTAAATCCACTGAACCATGGCCACCTTTTTTCCAGTCGCGGTATTGGTGATCTACCCCGGGTAATTGATAGTAGCCAGGACAGAACAGTTGTTGTTCTGGACTTATTGCTTCGAACTCAAGACCTGCTAATGCTACGAATGGTTTAACCGTAGAGCCAGGAGGATATAGTCCTCGTAATGCTCGGTTGTAAAGAGGCTGGTTTTCTGATGATTGTAATGCTTGGTAGGTGTCATTAGAGATGCCTACTACAAATGGGTTGGGGTCAAAGCCAGGACGACTTACAAACACCAAAACACCGCCCGTTTTAATGTCGATTGCGACAACTGCTCCGTTAAAGCCATTAAGAGCATCATAAGCTGTTTTTTGTAAATCAATATCCAGTGTTAAATAAAGATCTGCACCAGGATCAGGGTTAACTTCGTTTAGAGTATTGAGCAACCGTGCTTGTACATTGGTTTCTATTTCTGCATAACCCGTTTTACCATGCAGATCATTTTCGTAAGAACTTTCAATACCCAGTTTGCCGATATGAGTTGATCCTCTGTATTCTGAAATTGGTAAATCTTTGAGCTCTGATTCATTAATGCGACTCACGTAGCCAATAACATGCGCCGCTAAATCACTGTAGGGATAGTGGCGTACTAAGTGAGTATGAATATCGACACCTGGAAAGTAAGGCCTTGCTACAGCAAACTTAGCAAGTTCCTCATCGTTCATACTTAAAAGTAAAGGCGTACTAACAAAGCGTTTTTGACGTTTACGAAGTTTTTGAAAAAGATCTATTTTATCAGTAGGTATAGCTAGGAGGGTTTGTAGCTTTGATAAGGTTTCATCCATGTTGCTGATTTGCTCAGGGATAAGTTCTAGGCTATAAGAGGGGGTGTTTTCAGCAAGAACTTTGCCATTACGATCATAAATCATGCCTCGAGTGGGTACTAAAGGAACGATCTTTACGCTATTGTCTTTTGCTAGAGAAGAGTAGTGTTCGTTACCTACGATTTGTAGGTATATAAGTCGAACAATCAATCCTGATGTTAAAAGGATAATAACGAAGAATGAGGTAACAATGCGATTTAGGAATAAACGATTTTCTAAAGAATGGTCTTTGATGGTATACATGGATTTTATTATTTTATCTCATGCGTTGTGGCAAACGAACAAATCGTAAGATGCCATAAACTATCGGCCACACCATGGTGCCGGTAAATACAGGTAGCCAAAAAGAAGCGTGTAATTGAGCTGGATGCTGGATATTTTTGATGAAGAATAATAATAATTGGGATAACAATAGGCAAAAGAAGATGAACAAGCCTTGTTGCGGCAATGGGAAGTGACGTAATCTTTTGTGAAAGTTTAGGCATATGTAAATGACTAAAGCATAAGCCAAAGCATATTGCCCCAATAGCCGTCCAGTTAAAACATCGGTTAATAACCCAAAAGTCCATGCATGAAAAATACCTACTCGTTCGGGCAAGGTTAGAGACCAAAATATCAAGGCTAGCAACACCCAGTCTGGATTAAATACGGCTAAATTTCCGGGTAAAGGGACAATTCGTAAGCACATTGCTAGACCTAAAGTCACTAAAATCCGAATGAGTCCTGAGTTGTTATTTACTTTCATGGTTAGTAGGCTCGGTATCGTTTTCTGTTGACTTAGAAATCAGTGGTACAGGTGTTGATTTACTCCAGACTATCATTAATTCACGATTTCGATCTAATAAGGCCTTGGGTGTGGCTGTTATGGTTGTAAATGCTTTGTTAGGTTGTGGCGTAAACTCATCAACAACAGCAACTGGATAGCCGTGTGGAAAACTTCCGCCTAAACCCGATGTAATGAGTAAGTCTCCGGGGTGTATATCTGCATTACTAGGTAAAAAAGGTAGGATTAACTTATTTATTTGGCCGCTACCTACGGCGATAGTTAGTAAACCGTTGCGATTGACTTGGACTGGTATCGCGTGATTCGGGTCGGTAATTAGCATGATTTCAGAGGTCATGGGTAGGGCACGAAAAACTTGGCCGACAACACCATTGGCATCTAAAACAGGTTGTTGAGGGTGTACGCCAAAACGAGTGCCTTTATTAACAACAACTATATGTTCGTAAGGTGCCATGTTGACAGATAATAATTCTGCAACTAATACTTGTTCACCTAGTTTAAAGGAATTTTCAAGTAGCGCTCTTAAGCGAATATTTTCTTTTTCTAAAGCTGAGAACTTAAGTAATCTTGCTTGATGCGCTAGCTGTTCTTGACGCAAACTTTGATTCTCTTGTTTTAAACTTTGGTAAGAGTTGATAGAGTCAGATGTTTGTTCAATCACATATGAAGGTAAATCAACCAAGTATTTCAAAGGGTCGACAAAAAACGATAAGGTGCTACGTAGAGTATTAATGCTAGGGCTTTTCTGTTCGAACACCAATAACGTAATTGATGCGAGTACGGCTACCATTAAGCGGGTATTGATAGAGGGGCCGGTGGCAAATATAAGTTTTATAGCTGATGCCTCATTTTAGTGCGGTAACTCTATTGTGGTTGTAGCTTTAATTAATATAAACTTCATGTAGTTTGCTTATATTGATTTTACTACTCCTTAAAGAGAGCTATTGCACTTTGATTAAGGAGTTAGGTTTGAATTTAATACGATAAAGTTTTGTAAATAATTAAATTATTCTAAAGAGAAGTTAGAAAGCCCTTTTTTGTTGAGCATTTCTAAAATCATACCACCACCTCTAGCAACACAAGTGAGAGGGTCGTCAGCGATGTGGACAGGCAGTCCTGTTTCTTCAGAAATTAATAAATCAATATTTTTTAGTAAAGCACCACCACCCGTCAAGTAAATGCCGCGAGTCGCAACATCAGAGCCAAGTTCAGGTGGTGTTTGTTCGAGTGCAACTTTTACTGCTCTAACTATGCCTGAAAGAGGTTCTTGTAGGGCTTCTAAAATTTCATTGCTGTTTACAGTAAAGCTACGAGGTACACCTTCGGTTAAATTTCTACCTTTAACCTCAATTTCTTTGACTTCGTTTGCAGGGTAGGCAGTACCTATTTCAATTTTAATTCTTTCGGCGGTGGTTTCGCCTATCAACATGCCATAATTTCTTCGTACATAATTGATAATCGCTTCATCAAAGCGATCACCGCCAATACGTACAGAGTTTGAATAAACTGTGCCGTTAAGAGAAATAATAGCAACTTCTGAAGTGCCTCCGCCTATGTCTAAAACCATAGAGCCACTGGCTTGATCAACGGGAAGGCCTGCGCCAACCGCTGCTGAAATGGGCTCTTCGATAAGATAGACTTCACGAGCACCAGCCATTGCTGCTGATTCTCTAATTGCACGTCTTTCAACTTGAGTTGAGCCACAAGGTACGCAAATAAGAATGCGTGGACTGGGTCTTAACCAACGATTCTTTTTATGAACTTTTTCTATAAAAAAACGTAGCATACGTTCAGTAATAGCAAAATCAGCAATCACGCCATCTTTTAAAGGACGAATTGCTGTGATATTACCAGGTGTGCGACCTAGCATTTGTTTTGCATCAGCACCTACTGCAGCAATTGTTTTTGAACCACGAATTTTATCATCTTTAATGGCAACTACTGAAGGTTCATTGAGGACTAGTCCTTGTCCTGGAATATAGATCAATGTATTAGTAGTGCCGAGGTCTATCGAAAGATCATTGGAGAAAAGACCGCGAATTCGTTTGAACATTTTTAGCTGTTTCCTTATAAACAATATTTTGGGATTTAATAGCGATACTGTATCAATCAAGTGGGTATTTAAGCAAGATATAACTGGGATATTTGTAGTAATATACGCGGCAAAGATCAGCGACACAAGATCAAACAAGATGAAACTTAATGCGCATGCAACATTGTGTTTTGTTTCGACAGCAACTCTATTGGTTTTTGTGTGCAACTATCTAATATCTGCCTACGATAAATAATTTATTGATCGTTAATCTGTTTTAAATTAAACCAAGGAGACAAGATGTCATTAACTGCGGATGAGGTAAATAAAATTGCGCACCTAGCGCGATTGGGTATCGATAAACAAGATGTAGCCGCTTATGCCAACGATTTATCGGGCATGCTTGATTTAATGACCCGAATGAGTGAAGTTAATACTGATGATGTTGAGCCAATGGCACATCCTATGGATCAAGCGCAGCGCCTAAGAGTTGATAAGGTCACGGAATTAAATCATCGAGAAGCATTTCAAGCGATAGCGCCACAAGTTGAAGCGGGACTTTATTTAGTTCCTAAAGTGATTGAATAAGGGATAGTTACTTCATGCATAATAAAACACTCGCAGAATTAAGTTTAGGTTTACAGGCAAAAACCTTTTCTAGTGTAGAGCTTACACAGTGCTTTTTAGATCGAATAAATCAGCACCAACAACTCAATGCTTATATAACAGTCACGACAGAACTGGCTATGGCTCAAGCTAAAGCAGCGGATCAAAGAATAGCTAACGGCACGGCTGATCTATTAACAGGAATTCCCATTGCTCAAAAAGATATTTTTTGTACTCAAGGTGTAGTGACGACTTGTGGTTCTAAAATGTTGGCTAATTTTAGTGCACCCTATAATGCAACGGTGGTAGATAAATTTTACCTGGCTGGTGCGGTCATGTTAGGTAAACTTAATATGGATGAGTTTGCGATGGGGTCATCTAATGAGACTAGTTATTTCGGTGCTGTTAGAAATCCCTGGAATATAAATAGTGTCCCTGGTGGTTCATCGGGTGGTTCGGCTGCTGCTGTTTCTGCAAGGCTAGCGGCGAGCGCAACCGGAACAGATACGGGTGGATCTATTCGTCAGCCAGCAGCTTTATGTGGCATTACCGGTTTAAAACCTACTTATGGTCGTGTGTCTCGCTATGGCATGATTGCTTATGCGTCTAGTCTAGATCAAGGTGGCCCGATGACGCGTAGTGCTGAAGATGCTGCGATCATGTTGCAGGCTATGGCAGGTTTTGATGAAAAAGACTCAACCAGTGTTGATGTGCCCGTACCTGATTATCGAGCTAACTTAAATAAGTCTTTAGCGGGCTTAAAAATTGGCTTACCTAAAGAATTCTTTGGCGAAGGTTTAGATGAAAATGTCGCTGCAACATTAGCAACTGCTATCGATGAATATCGACGACTAGGTGCTGAAATTATCGACATTTCTATGCCTAATTTAAAATTAGCCATTCCTGCTTATTATGTGATTGCGCCCGCCGAGTGTTCCGCAAATTTGTCGCGCTTTGATGGTGTGCGTTATGGTTATCGCTGTGATAATCCAACCGATTTAACTGATCTTTATACGCGTTCACGAGGTGAAGCCTTTGGTAAAGAAGTCAAGCGTCGCATATTGATGGGTACTTATGCTTTATCAACTGGTTATTACGATGCTTATTATTTGAAAGCCCAAAAAATACGCCGCTTAATCAGTGAAGACTTCAAAGCTGCATTGGCCAGTGTTGATGTCATTATGGGGCCTGTCACACCGAGCACCGCATTTGGTATTGGTGAGAAAATGGATGATCCTATTGCTATGTATTTATCAGATATTTATACCATAGCCATTAATCTTGCCGGTGTGCCTGCTATGTCTATTCCTGCTGGCTTTGTTGCGGGTATGCCGGTTGGTTTGCAGTTAATTGGTGATTATTTTTCTGAAGATCGCTTGTTGAACATTGCCCATCAGTATCAACAAGTAACTGATTGGCACAACTTTATACCTACTGGTTTTGAATAAGGAGATAGCAATGGAATGGGAAACAGTCATCGGTTTAGAAATACATACTCAACTATCAACACGTTCAAAAATATTTTCGGGAGCTGCCACCGCTTATGGTGCAGAACCTAATACCCAAGCCTGCGCAGTTGATTTGGGCTTGCCAGGGGTTTTGCCCGTCTTAAATCAAGAAGCCGTGCGCATGGCGGTGATTTTTGGTATGGCGATTGAGGCGAATATAGCGCCGTATTCAGTCTTTGCTAGAAAGAATTATTTTTATCCCGACTTACCTAAAGGCTATCAAATTAGTCAAATGGATCATCCGATAGTCGGAGTAGGGCATTTGGATATAGAGGTTGATGGTGTAATTAAACGCATCGGCGTCACTCGTGCACACTTAGAAGAAGATGCAGGTAAATCATTGCATGAAGATTTTCATGGTTTGACAGGTATCGACTTAAACCGTGCTGGCACACCTTTATTAGAAATTGTTTCTGAGCCAGATATGCGTAATGCCAAAGAGGCTGTTGCTTACATGCGAAAACTGCATGAGTTAGTGCGTTATTTAGGTATTTGTGACGGTAATATGCAAGAAGGATCTTTCCGCTGTGATGCTAATGTCTCGGTGCGTCCTAAAGGCCAAATTGAGTTTGGTACTCGCGCTGAAATTAAAAACATCAACTCCTTTAAGTTTGTTGAAAAAGCTATTAATCACGAAGTTGAAAGACAAATAGCCTTGCTAGAAAATGGTGGTAAAGTCGTACAAGAAACTCGATTGTATGATTCGGTAAAAGATGAAACACGCTCCATGCGTAGTAAAGAAGAGGCCAACGATTACCGCTATTTTCCAGATCCAGATTTATTGCCTGTTATTATTGATGAAGCTTTTAAAGCTCAAATGAAAGCTGAATTGCCTGAATTACCCGATGCTAAAAAGCAACGCTTTAAAGTAGATTACCAATTAGATGAAGAAAGCGTTGCGATATTAACAGCTAGTCGAGCTTTGGCGGATTATTTTGAAGCCGTAAATAAAAAATCTGGCTGTGAGGCTAAACTTTGCGCTAATTGGATTACGGGCGATTTGTCGGCTGCACTCAATAAGGCGGGTTTGGATATTATTGCATCGCCGATCAATGATGAGCGGTTGTCTGGTTTATTAGCGCGGATTGGTGATGGAACCATATCTGGAAAAATAGCTAAACAGGTGTTTGAATTGCTATGGCAATCTGCTGCAAGCGCTGATGATATTATTGCAGAACAAGGCTTAACACAGATTAGCGATACGGGTGCGATAGTGGCTATTATCGATAAAATTATCGCAGATAACCCGAATCAGGTAGAACAATACCGTAGCGGTAAAGATAAGATGTTCGCTTTTTTTGTCGGCCAAGTGATGAAAGCCATGCAGGGCAAAGCTAATCCCGCAGAAGTAAATAAAATTCTTAAAGAAAGGTTGTAGTAAGAAAAAATATATAGGATGCGCAGAACGATAGTGAAGGGCATCCTATAAGTGACTGATTTATTATCTGGTCTACATGAGTTAAAGCATGTGTATTATCTTAACTATGAGTAGTTAAGGGACTTAGCAATAATATCTTAGCGTCCAAATTTTAATTGTGCCGTTCATAACAAGCTCTGTCTGATATGAACGGCTTTTTTATGGATTAATGAAAGTTAGCGAATGTAATATTATGGCCAGCAGCAACTGTTACTCCTGTTAGTTCAATTGCAGAAAAAACACCAGCTGTATCTATTATTTTCCAAACATGATTGGTTGTTGAAGCCGCAGTTGCACCCGTTTCTATGAGTAACTCTATGCCGCTACCTGGTGCAATGGCAAATTTATTGGTAGCTTGTGTATTTGAAAATAGCGCTGCTGCACTCGCTGCTGTTAGTGCAGTACCTGCATTAGCATAGTTAAAAACTAAGCCTGAAGAATTAGCTGCTAAAGGAGCATTATTTGTTGCAAGTGTGGTTTTATTTTGCAGTGTAAGGCCTGCTAAGGCGTTGCCAGTTGCAGTAACGTTAAGTATGTCAGTAACGCTGCCTGTTGAGCTACCAAAGCCTGTGATTGTTGCTTTGTTGTTATTAACCAGATAAATAGTATCTGCATTTGTATGTGTGCCTAAAGCGATGCTATCAGAACCACCGCCACCATTAATAGTTAATCCTCCGCTAGTATTGCCATTGATGGTGTCATTCTTGATAGAGCCTGTAATACTGGTTGTGCCATTGCCTGTCGCATTAATTGTCCAGCCACTAGTGCCTGTTGCCGCAGCTAAATTAACATTAAAGCCATTGGTATTGATGGTTGCAGCACTTGCTGCATTTGATGTGCTAGCGGTTGCAGTCCAAGAATCCGCTAAGGTTGAAACGGCAGATGCACCTAAAGCTATTTTAACTATGTCCGCTCCACCATTACCTAAATCAGTAATAGTATCAATGCCAGAAATATTAAAAGTATCTATGCCAGCGCCACCAGTCAAAGTAGCGTGACTATTAGTGGTGTCATAAAGGCTGTTGGCTAATGTATTTCCGGTGACGGTTAAGTTAATAGCGCCTGAAATTTTAGATAATAATGCGTTGTCTGCCGACGATTGTGGTGCAGTTATGGCTAAAGCACTGCCAATATTACTTTGGGTAATGCTGGTGATTTTTGCAATATTGTTCTGCAAAGTGTCTAAATTAGAGGCTATATTAGCGCCGGTATCGGTTACAGTCATTGAGCTAACATGGGTGTTTGCTGCTGTACTTGCAACTGTAGCTCCAGTCACACCAGAAACTGTTAAAGTATAATTACCGATTATTTTACTGAGTGCAGTGGAATTTGCGATCAGTTGTGTGGCTGTTAAAGCTAAAGCAGTACCTAAATTGCTTTGGGTAATGCTAGTGATTTTGGCGGCATTATTTTGCAAGGTGCCTATGTTAGCGACAATATTAGCACCGGTATCGGTTACGGTCATTGAGCTTACATGCGTATTGGCAGCGGTAGTGGCTACAGTAGCGCCAGTAACGCCAGAGACAGTTAAATTATAGCTGCCACTAATCTTGTTAAGAGCGGTTGCATCAGCACTGAGTTGAGTCGCGGTTATGGCTAATGCAGTTACTGTTCCACTTTGGCTTATGCTAGAAATTTTAGTGTTATTTGTCTGCAATGCATCAATGTTCAGAGCTATGTTTGCAGAGCTGTCAGTAATGGCAAAACTACTTGTGCCAAGGCTAGAAAGGTTGCTTAAGAAAGTGGCTATGCTTCCACTGCTAGGAACCGGAGTTGGAGTTGGATTTGTTGACTTTATGGTAAAGCCTAGGGCATCCAATTGCTTTAGGTCGACTGCAGTTAGTGTTTGGGTTGTTGAGCCATTATAGAATTCATCAAAAGGGTCGATATTGCCCTGTACGCCACTATTTAGAAAATCACTAGGGTCTGAGTTTATGCCGTAGTCAGCTATTTTTGTTTTTCCGCCATCTAAAGAAAAATAAGACGCGGCAGAGGGGCTTGTGGCAGTAAAAAGTAAATTTCCTTGAGAGGTATAGCGAAATAAATCAAAAATATCTGGTGTTGGGCCATAAGGAATTCTTCCTAGTACATGTGTTAACTCATGTAGAGCAACACCAGGCAACAAACTAGAATTTATATCCTTGGCAAATGTCGCGTTGCCATCATTGGTACCAGATGTTGCCAATCCCCAAAGTTTAAGTTGAGCATTCCAAACTACAACTGTGCTTTGACCTTGTATAGATGTGCCTGTGGGTAGCGCGTTGAAAGTAGTGTCTCCAGTTGCGGCATGGCTTAATAAATCTGATTTAACCGTAGCATAAGACATCCCAAATCCCCCGCTAGGTCCGGCATAAGCGCCGCCACCTGTGCCGGAACACGTTATGCTGATATTTAAAACTATATTGTTAGATAGGGCGTTGCAGATTTGTTGAGCCGCATTAATAATGCCGGCTTGAAAAGTTGATGGTGCCGTGCTAACAGTGCTGTCCCAAACTAGATTAATTCTAAAACCACCTGTTGAGCCAACTAAAGTAGCGGCAGGCGCGGTTGAGGCTAGTGCAGGTATTGCATAAACGGTGCTTGTGTTGCTGGCAGCGGCAAACCAGCTAGGATTAGAGTAGTCACTATAAGGATTTGATGTTGATGGGTTAGAGCTATTCTGATTAGTATTTGATACCGAACTCAAGTAGTCTAGGCTATCATCTGTACTTGTGATTTTTGAGCTAACTAATAAATTTGTTGTTTTCATGATCCTAACCTTAATTTATATTCAGTTTTATATTCAACTTGAAATCGTGAAGGTTACGTATGATTATGCTCAGACAATCAAAACTTACCTTTTAATCTTGTATTTTAATTAAGATTAAAGATTAGGTATGAATTTTAAATACCGTATTGTAATTATATAGGGAAGATCTGATTATTTAAGTCAAGATTAAGCGGTATATTTGACTTTAATTTGAGCTAATAGGATTAAGTCTAGGTGCACACGAATTACCTAACTTATATACTAACAAAACTTTATGGGAAAAGCGCAAGATAAAGACTTTTTTGACTCAAGTCATAGAACATAGCGGAGTTCCGCAAACTTTTTCGGTTCTATGGTATTTAGCGAGCCTAAGCTACATTAAGGCTGTTAATAATAGAAAACTCATTCGCCTAAAGCAATCTAGAGCAAACAGGCAAGATAAAAAAAATCCAATAATAAATTCCACGAAGAAGCATTCAGGTAAAGGTTAGTTTATCGCTATCGTTCAGAATCCAGCCTACGAATTGATTCGTCGTACAGCCATGAAACTTTCATGAGTCGTTATTAAATATGGCCTGTGATAAAAAGTGTTTTTATAAAGCGAATTCAGCTCTGAGGTTTAGCTTTACTATTCACCCTATGCAGAACGACATCAATTTTTCGCCTAAACCTTATCGTCTTAATGCAGTAATTGCTTGGATTGGACTTTTGCAACATCCTAGCCTATGTATGAAGAAGGCTAGGGTTGGGGTAATAATCCTAAGAGTTCTACAAAGATAACTGCAAAAACATCTGAAAAGATTAATACTTATAGTGTTGATGTAGAGCAATTTGGAATGCCTTGGCAAAAAGAGGCACTAGAATTAATCATAAAACGATCATTTAGAGTCGTACGGCCAATTAACATACGAAACAACATACTGTCTCGATTTGTTAATGTCATTTCTGCGTTAATGACTGCGGAACCGAGTAATAATTGTGTTTCTATCACATAGCGACGCTGTTTATGGCCGCCAGAGTCAGAGACTATGCGCCTATCTTTGACAGCAGCATGACATTCAATCACTAACTCAGTATTATTTTGTTCGGGATGAATGGCAAACATAACCCAAGGCTGATTATGTTTTTGATAAGGTTCTATGGCAAAGGCATGTAAAGCTGAAGATCTAGCACCGGTGTCTATTTTAGCTTTAATGTGTTTAATATTAAGTTCGGGTAATGTTACCCATTCACGCCAACCTAATATGGGTAGCAATTGCTCATTATCAGTTGTATTCAGGGTTGAATGAGTCATTTAAGTCGAACCTTTTCTTTTCTCAAATAATTAATCAGCAGAGTGATTGTCAGGTTTTATTTCTGAATGATTAGGTTTGCTGTCACGCTTACGGCCACGTCGAATATAGTTATTACCACGTCTTTTATTATTGTTTTTTACGCGTTTAATATCTAGTTTATGTCCATTTATTTCTACTGTTTTCAAATGTAAAAATATATCTGGAGGCATTTCATCGGGTAACTCTAAGAGAGTATATGAGCCATGAATATGAATATTGTTGATGTTATTTTTATCAACTCCAGATTCTTCAATTAAGACTTTTCTAAGTTGATCGGCATTGATTTGTTGTTTACTGCCAACGTCAAGCCGATAACGTATCATTTTTATGTCGGTAATTGTATTGCTTGCAATTAAACTTCTAGTGGGTGTTTGATTTTTTACAAGTAAAAGTTCATTCGATGGTATTAATTTAAGTAAGGCTGCTGCACAGCTTAAACTATCGATGCTTAATTCAGTGCAAAGTGCTTTAATTAAGTCACGTTGAGCATCTAAATTAGTGCTGCTTAAAATCTGTTGCAATTGATTTTTCAACGGCTGCTCTCTGTCTATAGTTTAGATTAGTTGTGATTATTTTATTGAGTTATGGATAAATTTCCACAAAACCTTCATCTCGTAGTCTACGCATCCAGAGCTCGGTTTCTTCTTCTATTTTTCGTTTACGTATGGCATCACGGATTAGATTCTTTTTATGCTCTTCGCTATCGTCTTTGGCTTTTCTATCTAGTACTTGAATCAAATGCCAGCCAAATTGTGATTGGATGGGTTCGCTTAATTCATTGATAGCGAGTTTGTTCATAGTTTCTTCGAAGGGCTTAACCAGGTCGCCTGGGTTGACCCAGTCTAGTGACCCCCCTTTGATGGCAGAGCCTTTGTCATCAGAATTGGCGCGTGCAAGTTTAGCAAAGTCATCACCATCGATAATTCGATCACGTAAAGCTTGTAGGCGTTTTTTGGCTTCGTCGTCATCAATTAACTCATTGGTTTTAATTAGAATGTGACGGACCTTTGTTTGAGTGGTTACGTGACTGTCTAGGCCTTTAATTTCTAGCATTTTTAGGATATGAAAGCCGCTAGGACTTCTAATAGGATCAGAGATTTCATCAGCTTGCATCTGGCTGACCTTATGAGCAAACAATGTTGGTACATCATTGATGGTGCGCCAGCCTAAGTCTCCACCTTTTAAGGCATTATCGTCTTCTGATTCGCTCATGGCTATTTGCGTAAAGCTTTGTCCCGCACGTAGGTTTTTAACTAGGTTATTGGCTTTAGCTTCAGCCTTCTGTATTTCTGAAGATGAAGCGCTTTCTTTAAGGGCAATCAAGATATGGCCTAAGTGATATTGCACATTTTCAACGCCAGATTTACCTTGAGTTTCAATATAATGCTCGACCTCGCGATCAGTCACTTTTATGCGACCACCTATTTCTCGGCTACGTAATTGATTAATGATGATTTCATTGCGCATATTATCTAAGAAAGCCTTATAGGGCATGCCTTGTCTTTCCAATTCTGTTCTAAATTGCTCTAGTGACATATTGTTTCTTTGGGCAATATCAGCTGCAGAACTGGCAATTTGATCTTCCGAGACATTAATACCGGCTTTTTCAGCTAATTGGCGCTGAAGTTTGTCCATGATCATTTTTTCCAATACTTGTTTGCGTAATACTGATTCTGGAGGAATGGCTGTGTTACTGGCACGTATTCTTTGTGAGATGGTGGCAACTTCTTTATCAAGTTCTTGTTCTAGAATAATATCTTCTTCTACAACAGCAGCGATTTTACCTAGCACTTCAGCTTGTGCAGAAAAATAACTGAATAAGAGTGTCGTTAATAATAGAGGTAGCAATGCTTTTTTTATCATGTCGTTATAAATCATTTTTTTTAGTTGTCCGATAACCATAAATACTTTTTTGTAGGAACTGATCTACATCATCTCCAAAACCAGTTAAGCCTTTAAGTTCTATTTGAAAGAACACTCCCTCTTGGCTAGAGCCTGGCACAGTTGTGCCAGCACTTGTGATTACGGCTTGATTGTTGATAATCGTTACGTTGTTCATGTAATGTCGAGCTAATAAGCGAAAGCGCCAGCAACAGTTTTCTTTTTCTATACCTATGAAGCTATCTTGAACTTCTTGATAAAGTAATGAATATTGCATGCGTCCTAATAAGTGCCAGTCTTTGGCGATAGGCCAACGGAAAGAGGTGTCACCTTGGGTAATATTGTTACTGCCATCGGGAATTAAAGGATTTTTTCTATAAATATAACCAATGTTAAATAGCTCATTACTTTGGTTTCTAAAATGGATATTAGCTTTGATTCGTTCAATGTCATTTCGGATAGGATTCCATTGCGCTCCAGTGTTAACGGATATTTGCTTAGTCAGTTCGCTGGATAATTCGGTCACCAAATTAGATTCAGCATCCTTAGATGCGCCCATGTTGACGATCGTACCATTAGAGAGTCCTGTTGGAATGCCGATTTGACGATCACGAAAATAGAATATCTCACCGACATTCAATTTAAGTCGCTCTAAGCCGGTACTATCATCAATTAATCGAGAGGTGAGTGCGGTAGTAATTTGATTGGCGTCTTGTATGCGATCAGTCCCACTAAAGCTATTTTCTCTAAACATAGTATTGAATTGGAAATCGTATAGCGCACTATCAAATACCGGTATATTGTTTTGATTTACCGAAGGTACGTATAAATAAAATAAACGTGGCTCTATGGTATGTGCAAAATTTGAATTGGCAAGATTAAGGTTTCTTTCTAAATATAGGCCAGAGTCAGCAGAAAAAGTGGGTAGCGTTCTGCTTATAACGGCTGGGGAGTTAGCTGCTCCATTATTAAGGGTGTATTCAGTTTCTTGTAAAGAAAGTTTAGGCGTGAAAAATGTACTGGCCGTTTGTAAAGGCATACTAATAGAAGGACGTGAGTTTATGCGCTGACCTTCAACGATATTATTGGTATGCTGGAAATCTACAAATTCATTTTGTACTTCGGTGTGTATCGGTAAACCGCTAAAGTCATGAGCATAGTTAAGGTTAAGCTGCGGCAGTCTTCTGTAGGGTAGAGAGGTATCTGGTGCAGCGGGATTAATTGATTGGTAACTATCGGCTGCTGCAATAAAATTAAAACCATATTTATTATAAGTTACGTTACCGAAGCTTCTTAAGTAATTATAGTTCGTAAAGCCTAAGGCAGTCCCTGTGGTGGCGATATAGGTATTGTCTGAAACTAAATTCAAATCCATGTTAGAACTTAATGATGGATTAATTACCGAGCTGTTTTGTAATGATAGCAAATACCGTGAGGTATTCAGTTGGCTATCATTAGGCATATATTCTGCTCCTAATTTACCCGTGGCATATTCGGTTAAATAACGGAATTTACCTGCCATTAACGGGCCTCTGGATGATAATTCCCTAGGCATTAAGGTGGCATCATAATTAGGGGCAATATTCCAATAATAAGGCGCAGCTATAAGTGTGCCACTATAACGAGTTGTGCTAAATGAAGGCGAAAGAAACCCAGAAAGACGTCTGTCATCGATAGGAAAAGATAAATACGGCGTATAAATAACGGGGATACCTTTAAACTCAATCCAGGTATTTTTTGTCGTGCCTTGGCCAGACACTTTGTCCATTTCTAATTCAGAGGCGTGAATAACCCAGTCTTGGTTACCAGGGCGACAAGTGGTATAAGCAACATCAGTGTATTGGGATAAGGTTTTACTTTTGCGAAAGTATGAGCCTGCCCAACCTCTTAAGGGTGTGGTTGGTGAGATAAATTCTACATCTCGAAGCTTGGCTTGATCATTGGCTAAGTTGATAGTGGCCGCCTCAGTATGAAGGGCTAATGTGTCTTCATTATAGTAAACATCGCCCTGCAAGTTCATTACATCAGAGACATTGTCGTAATTGGCGATGTGCGCTATAGCATGTTGATCAGCGCGATTAATATGTACATTTCCAGAGTAATCACTGATTTCATTGTCGAAAACTTCAGCGAAATTAGATTTAACATCTAAAGGCGTGACTTCGCGTAGATTTGCAGACGAAATAAAATTGCGCTTTTTCATAGGGCCAGCACCGCAATTTTCCCAAGGGTCATAAGGAAGTTTAGAGGTTAGGGTAGTAAAGATTTGTTCTTGTTGATGATTAAAAGCAGGATCCAATAAGCTCAGCATCGGCTTTTGGTAGGTTTCAGGTTCATTATTATGCGGTGCTTCTGAGTCAGCCAAGATAGTATTGGCTGCTATTTCAGTCTCAGTGGAGCTTGTTTGTGCTCCAAGGGGCTCGCAATTCCAAGTGGATTTTTGAGGGCTAGCGCCACAATTCCAACCAGATCGCGAATTATTTTTATTTGATTTAGCTGTTTTTAGGGGCGGTTCTGGCGATGTTTGGGTTACCTTGGCTTGAGCTTTGTTAGAAGGTTTAGCTTCAGTGGCGACAGCAGGACTAGTCGGCTTAGTTTCAATCGGTTCTGGATTACGATTAGCGATAGGTGCAGGATCTATAGATTGGGCTTTGGGCGCTACCGTTTCAATTTCGGTAGGTTTATCAACTGCAATTTCAGTTGCTTTAGTTGGGTAATCTTTTTCTTTCGTGACTGTTTCGCTCGCCGGTGCTTTAACAGACTCTGTTTTTCCTAATGAGGGATTAGGTTCTGTGGTAGGGTCCTTTTTTTTTTGACCTACACAGATCCATTCTTTGCTATCTTTATTCTGTTCGCAATTCCACGAGGCATCGTTGGCATGACTGACTGAAGTAACTAATGAGGGTAAAAAAACCAAGAATAAACGGCGAAGCATAGGCGGCATTAAGTTTAGTGGCGTTACAGAAGGTAAATCGAATAGAATGCTAATGTGCATTTTACCTCATTTATCTCAGCATTATAACTAAACTAACTTAAATATAACCATGTTCGACGACTTAAGAACAATATCAATGCTTGATTGGCTAGAAAACGACTTATTATTAATAGTTGAATCTTGTCAATTAGCCTCTAGCGATGCAAGTTTTCGTCGCTATTTTAGAATAAAAACGCCTGATGGTTCTTTTGTGATCATGGATGCGCCACCGGACAAAGAAAATATAGGCGCATTTATATCTGTAGCAGATCTATTGGCTAAAATCCATGTCAATGTCCCGATTATTTATCAGCAAAATATCGAGGAAGGGTATTTGTTACTTGAAGATTTTGGCTCTTTGTGTTTTTTGGATCAATTAACAATAGATAATGCCTCAGAGTTGTATGCAAGTGCTTTTGATGCATTATTAATTATTCAGTCACAAACATCTTTAGATCATTGTGGTTTACCATCTTACAACTCGGCATTGTTACAGCGTGAGTTAGGTATTTTTGAAGACTGGTTTTTGAACGAAAGCTTAGATGTGTCTGTTCCAGATCAGCTATGGACTAATCTGTGTGAATTGCTGATCAATTCAGCTTTAGAACAACCACAGGTGTGCGTACATAGAGATTATCATTCGCGTAATTTAATGTTTTTGACAGACGATTCGCCGGGTATTATTGATTTTCAAGATGCAGTTATGGGTCCTATTACTTATGATTTAGTGTCGTTATTACGAGATTGTTATATCAGTTGGTCACCCGAACTGATAGCGCAGTGGCGTAGCGATTATTATCAGTGTTTAGTTGCCTTAGAATTAATTGCAGTAACGCCTGAGCAATTTAAACGCTGGTTTGATTTAATGGGTTTACAGCGACATCTCAAAGCGATCGGTATTTTTTCAAGATTACATCTGAGAGATGGTAAGTCGACTTATCTTAATGATATTCCACGTACACTTAATTATGTGCTAACTGTTTGCGATGAATACCCAGAATTGTCAGCTTTTTCAGAGTTCTTGCTGGTGCAAGTAGTGCCGGCTTACGAAATATATAGACAGAGTCACTTATCATGAAGGCGATGATTTTAGCGGCAGGTCGCGGCGAAAGGATGAGGCCATTAACTGATCATACGCCCAAACCTTTATTACAAGTTTCAGGTCAAGCCTTGATTGAGCATACTATCAATCAATTGGTGAGCGCTGGCTTTACAGATATTGTGATTAATCACGCCCATCTTGGTCAACAAATCGTTGATTATTTGGGTGATGGTCAACGTTATGGTGCCAATATTCACTATTCAGCAGAAGGTGAGTTAGGTTTAGAAACGGCTGGAGGAATTATTAATGCCTTGCCTTTGTTGGGGGAGGGTGTTTTTTTAGTTGTTAATGCTGATATCGCTACCGATTTTTCTTATGCTCAACTTAAAGAGCAAGCGATAGATTTAGCTCATCTAGTGCTTATCGATAATCCAGATCATCATCCACAGGGAGATTTTGGTCTTGATGAGTTGGGACAGGTTTGTGAGCTTTCATCAAAACAACTTACTTTTAGTGGCATTGGTCTTTATCATACTGACTTATTCAAAGATCTGTCTGCGGGTAGTCGTAAGTTAGGGTTGTTATTACGAACCGCTATTCGTTCTGGTCAGGTAACTGGTCAATATTATTCAGGTTTTTGGATGGATATCGGTACGCCTGAGCGTTTGCAGGCACTGGAAGCATTGAACTGGCCTAGAAATAAGTTTGGCTCTATGTGAGCCTTAGCTAAGGCGGATGTTATTTTGTAAGGTATAGGTTCTACACAAATAATTGTTAGCATTCCCACGCGAGAACGATAACATTGTGGTGAAGATCGTAGGGGCGTATTGCATACGCCCTTATAAAAATAAGCTCTATAAGATATAGACTTTCAATGTTGGGCGTATGCAATACGCCCCTACGGTGTTTTTTATCGTTTCCACGCCGATAAGAAACTTGTGTAGATACCCTATGCTTGTAAGGGCGACAGATTCGCCCAGTATCTTGGATCTTCGTATTACTGGGCGAATCTGTCGCCCCTACATTACAATATTTCATTTGATTTAAACCCTTGGCATTTTATTGCCAATTAACTTAATACAAATCCATCAACTACTTGGAGTTCTTATGTCTATATCTTTATATCAAGCCTCTGTACCTTCGTTTATACGCATGTTAGGTAATTTATCTGAAATACTTAATAAAGCGGCTGCTCATGCAGAAGCAAAGAAGATTGATCCTGCTATTTTTATCAATGGTCGTTTGGCGCCGGATATGTTTCCGCTAAGTCGTCAGGTACAAATTGCGACCGATATGGTTAAAGGTTGTGGTGCACGTTTGGCGGGTGTAGATGTGCCAAGTTATGAAGATAAGGAAAGCAGCTTTCCTGAGTTACAGGCTCGTATTGCGAAAACCATTGCTTTTTTACAAACGTTGAACCCAGAACAAATCGATGGTAATGAGCAGCGGGAAATACATTTAAAGTTCGGAAGTAATGAATTAAATTTCTTAGGGCTACCGTATTTATTGGACTTTGTGATACCTAATTTTCATTTTCATCTGACTACCACTTATGCGATTTTAAGGCATATGGGTGTTGATGTCGGTAAGATGGATTATGTTGGACGCGCTTAAGTTAGTATGGCAGCTACGAAGGATGCGCGTTGCTTATCCACCCTCTATTGCAGTTTAAAATTATTGTGGTGATAACTGGTAGGGGCGTATGAAATTCGATGTCCCCCTGAGTCAGAATAGTTGTCACAGTTAATCATTTGTAGGCCGGAATAAGACCAGCCAAGCGCAGCGCGAAGTGGCGTTTCCGGCAAGGGGCAGAACCTATGCCGGAAACGCTTTACTCGCTTACGAGACTGTGAAAGTATTCTTTTTATTCCCCCTCTTTAGCAAAGAGGGGTTAGGGGAGATTTGATCTATTAAAAAATTATTATTAAATATCAATAATCTATGACTTAATAAA